>Ga0073936_10000336_pt1 | contig 70938 bp, 43 predicted proteins | sample AliMusrvi5mmetaG_FD_87041 | JGI IMG/M metagenome (GOLD analysis project Ga0073936, IMG submission 87041) | Freshwater lake bacterial and archeal communities from Alinen Mustajarvi, Finland, to study Microbial Dark Matter (Phase II) - Alinen... | ecosystem: Environmental > Aquatic > Freshwater >... | reverse complement strand
GGCGAGGGGAGCGTACCAGTGGGTGGCGGGCGGGGTTCTTGTGCTGGTATTGGGGGGTGCCTCGTTTCTGTTGAGGGGTACGTTTCCGGCTGAGCGTCCGTCGATTGTGGTGCGTTCCCGGTTCAAACCTATCTGGCGCAAACTGCTTCTGCTGGCTGCGCTCAAGGGCACGGTACATATCTTTCTGACGACAGCGCCGGCGGTTCTGATCATGCGCGTGCTAGGCGGGCAGGAGAACGCCTTGGGCTTGGTGCAGAGCGTGGGTGCCATACTCGCTGCGGTGCTGATGTATCTGATTGGACGGACCACCCGGCCGGAACACAGGGTTGCTGTTTTAGCCTTTGCGCTGGTGCTTTATGGTTTCGGCGCAACGGTCAACGCGGTCTTTTTTGACCGGCTCTCGGTGCTCCTTTTCATGGCCTGTCAACTCATCGCGCAGCCGATGTTGGATCTGTCTTACAATCCGATCCTGTTGCGTGTGCTGGACGTGGTCTCTGCTAGCGGAAAAGAGAGCCAGTATGCCTATATCGTCAGTCACGAGCTGGGAATATTCACGGGACGCGTGATCGGAGCCGTGACCTTTATTCTGCTGGCATGTTCGGCTTCCGGCGACACCGCATTCCGTTACGTGCTGGCGTTGATGGCGCTCCTGCACCTGCTCTGCTGGCCGGTGGCCGCGTCCATCACGCGCGAGCTTGCGCAAGGCCAGCGGTGATCTGTTTCTTGGCGTTTTCTCTTTTTTCAAGACGGATGCAATCGGCTGTGGCGGTGTCCATAGCAACCATAGATGATCAGGCCGATGACCATCCAGACCACGAGCCGGATCCAAGTGCCACTGGGCAGGGCTGCCATCTGGATGAGGGAGAGCAGCGCGCCGAGGAGAGGCACCACCGGCACCCAAGGTGTCCTGAAGGGCCGCGGGTAGTCGGGCCGAGTGCGGCGCAGCACAAGGATGCCGCCGCACACCATCGTGAATGCCAGCAGGGCACCGATCGACACCAGTTCGCTGATGTACCCGATCGGGAAAAGCCCCGCAATCACCACGGCCACCGCGCCAGTCACCAGTGTCGCCACGTACGGCGTTTGGAAGCGCGTATGCACGCGCGCAAAGACCGGCATCAGCAGCCCGTCCTTGGCCATAGAAAAGAAAACGCGTGTCTGGCCCAAAAGCAGCACCATGACCACAGAGCTCAGTCCTGCGATGGCACCGGCCTTGACCAGCGGCCGCAGCCAGCGCAGAGACGGTCCCGCCGCGTCAATCCCCACGGCGATTGGATCCGGCACACCCAGTTTCGTATAGGGCACCAGGCCGGTCAACACCAAAGAGACCACCACGTAGAGCACGGCGCAGATCGCCAGCGAAGCAAGGATGCCGATGGGCATGTCGCGTTGAGGGTTGCGCGACTCCTGCGCCGCCGTGGAAACGGCGTCGAAACCGATGTAGGCGAAGAACACCACGGCCGATCCCCGCAGCAGTCCGCTCAAGCCGAACTGTCCGAACACGCCGGTGTTCGGCGGTATGAACGGATGCCAGTTCGCCTGGTGGACAAAACCGGCGCCGTATCCGATGAACAGCAGAATTACGACCACTTTTACCGCGACAATCGCGTTGTTGAAGTTTGCCGATTCGCGGATGCCGATCACCAGCAACGCGATCATCAGAGCCACGATGAACACGGCGGGCAGGTTCAGGAAACCGCCGGTCGGCTGCAGGCCGGTCGCGGGGTCGTACGCGAACGGCGCGCTCGCCAGCGAGGTCGGCAAGGCCAGCCCGAAATCCTTGAGAAAGCTGACGACATAGGCCGACCAGCCCACGGCAACGGCGGATGCGCCGAACAGATATTCAAGAATCAAATCCCACCCAATGATCCAGGCAAAGATCTCCCCCAGTGTGGCGTAGGCGTACGTGTAGGCGCTACCCGCCGCCGGCATCATGGATGCGAACTCGGCGTAGCAGAGTCCTGCGAACGCGCAGGCGACGCCGGAAAGCACAAACGACAGCGAGATCGCCGGACCCGCATAGCTGGCTGCCGCCTGGCCGGTCAGCACAAAGATGCCGGCGCCGATCACACAGCCGATCCCGAGCAGCGTGAGGTGCATCGGGCCCAACACCCGTTTGAGTTGATGCCCGGACGCCAGATCCGAGAGCATGTGGTCACGCGATTTGGTTCTGAGGAAACGTTTCATTTGCTCACCCTTCGCTGTCGGTTACTGTGTGCGGACTTTTTCATATTCTTATTGGCAAATCAAGCGGAATTCGCGCCAACTGGCGAGCCGAGCTACGACAATTGGGATTGAACGTGCGCAGAGGGTCAGGTACAGTAAGTCAAAACGGTAACGGAATCAACGGGGAGGCTTGACGATGAAACGGTTCGCTTGGGCGTGTTGTCTGCTGACGGTGGTGGGGTGTGCGCGGGGGCCGCAGAGCCGGGGAGCGGCGCTGAGCGCGCCGGGCGCTCTTACCGTGGAATACCGCACTGACCCCGTCGGAATTGATTGCGCCGCGCCGCGTTTGAGCTGGAAGCTGACAGCCGCGGTTGCCTCTGCCAAGAATTTGCGGCAGGCTGCCTACCAGGTGTTGGTCGCAACCTGTGTGGAAAAGCTTCGCAACAACGAGGGGGACCTGTGGGACAGTGGGCGCGTGGCCTCCGAGCAGTCTGTCAATGTGATCTACAAAGGCGTGACGCTCAAGAGTTCCCAGCGGTGTTATTGGAAAGTGCGTGCGTGGGACAGTGCGGGCGAAACTCCCTCGGCGTGGAGCGTTCCCGCCAGTTGGGTCATGGGTGTTATGCGGGCCGAGGACTGGCAGGCCAAGTGGATCGGCGCAAACGTGGCGACGCGGCCCGACTGCGATCTCGCAGGCGCGAAGTGGATCTGGACGGGCGATGCGGCAAGCCTTGACGCGGCGGTGGCAGGCAAGCGCTATTTCCGCAAGGTGTTCGACGCGCCGAAGGGTTCGCAGGACGCTTCGGTGCTGCTGGCGCTGACGGCGGACGACGAGTACGAAGTGTTCATCAATGGCCAAGTCGCGGCCAAGACGTGGGGGCACATCAACGAGTGGCGTTGGATGCGTTTCATTGATGTTGCCAAGTTCATTAAGCCGGGGCGCAACTTGATTGCGGTGACGGTAACAAACGGAAAACCAGGACCGACCGGCTTGCTGGCGGTGCTGAAGTTTGCCGATGGAGCGGCGGTCCCGACCGATGCGGGCTGGACGACGTCCGACAAAGCGCCTAAAGGGTGGAACGATGTCGCGGACGGATTCGCGACCGGCGGTTGGAAAGCGGCATCGGTGGCAGGCGATGCAGACTGTCAGCCGTGGGGCAAAATCGAGCGGCAGATGGAGACTGCCTCGCCGGCGTTTGAAAAGAGTTTCTCTGTGGCCAAGGCGGTGCGCGAGGCGACCCTGCACATCACGGGTGTCGGCTTCTACGAAGCACGCCTGAACGGTGCGAAGATCGGGCGTAAAGTGCTTGATCCAGCGCCCACCAAGTTCGATAAGCGGGTCCTCTACTCCACCTACGATCTGACGGGTCAGCTGAAGCTGGGCGCAAACCGCCTGAACGTCTTGTTGGGGCACGGCTGGTACGATGTGCGCAGCGTGGCAGTCTGGAATTTCGACAACGCGCCGTGGCGCGATTTCCCCCGCATGATCGCGCAGCTCGAGCTTGTGTTCACGGACGGAACGAAGGAGACAGTGTGCTCGGACGCCACGTGGCGGCAAGTGGTAAGTCCTCTCGGCTTCGACTGCATCCGCGAGGGCGAAGTGATCGGCAAGACGCCTCCAGGAGGACCTGATCTGACACAGGCGACGGTCATGGCTGAGGTCGTGCCCGCTCCAGCAGGCAAGCTGACGGCAGAAGCGCAGCCGCCCAGCGTGGTCGCACTCGAACTGAAGCCGAAGGCGGTGCGCGAGGTCAAGCCGGGCGTGTGGATGGTGGATTTCGGCCAGAACACGGCAGGGTGGATCAGGCTCAGGATCAAAGGGCAGAAGGCGGGCGACGTGATCACCGTGAAGTACGGCGAGAAGGTCAAGGCTGACGGCAGCCTCAGCATGGAAGGGACCGACGCGCATTTCCGCTATCCGGCCTCGTTCCGCGTGCTGCCGGGCGGGTGGTTCCAGACGGACCGCTTCGTGTGTGACGGCAGCGCCGAGCAGGTCTACGAGCCGCGCTTCACCTATGACGGCTTCCAGTACGCCGAAATCAGCGGGCTGAAGGCGGCACCCATGGCTGCCACGGTCGTCGCGTGCGTGGTTCACACTGACTTCACAGACGCCGGGTCGTTCGCCTGCGACAACGAGTTGCTAAATAAGATGCAGCAGGCGATCCTGTGGGCCTACCGCAGCAACTTCGTGAACGGCTATCCGACCGATTGCCCGCACCGCGAGAAGAACGGGTGGACCGGTGACGCGCAGTTGGCCTCCGAACTGGCGATGTACAACTTCCAGAACACGGCCGCGTATGAGAAGTGGATTGGCGACCTCATGGACGAACAGCGGCCGGACGGCAACCTGCCGGGCATCGTGCCCACGAGCGGCTGGGGCTACACCTGGGGCAACGGCCCCGCGTGGGACAGCGCGCTGGTGATCATTCCCTGGATGCTCTACGTGTATCAAGGAGATGTGCGCATTCTGGAGAAGGCCTATGAACCGATGCGCAAGTACGTGGATTATATGACTGCGAAAGCGAAAGATGGAATCGTTTCGCATGGCTTGAGCGACTGGACCCCAGTGAAGACCAAGACGCCGACAGAAGTGACCTCGTCTGGCTACTATTATCTCGATGCTCAGACCGTGGCGCGGACCGCCGAATTGCTCGGCAAGACTGGGGATGCGAAAAAGTATGCGGCCCTGGCTGCGTCGATCCGGGACGCTTACAGCCAACAGCTCTACAAAGGGGACGGTGTCTACTCCATCGGCAGCCAGACATCGCAGAGCTGCGCCCTGCACCAGGGCTTAGTCCCTGTGGCCGAACGGGCTAAAGTCGAGGCGAAGCTGGCCGACGTCGTGCGGCAGAACAAGGCTTATCCGGACTTTGGCATCTTGGGGTCGAAGTACATCTTCCGGTCGCTCAGCGAGGCCGGACGCAGCGACTTGGCCTATGCGATGGCGACGAAGGATGATGGGGCTTCGTACGGCACGTGGATCAGGCGCGGGGCAACGACCTTCTGGGAGGACTGGGGCGAAGGTGCGTCGCGCAACCACATCATGTTTGGCGACGTGTCCGCATGGCTCTATCAGTATCTCGGCGGCATCCGGCTTGCAAGCAATGTGTCGGCTGTTGCGGAAAAAGTCGCGCCGGACGAGGTTGCGTTCAAGGTGTTCGTCATCAGCCCCGATCCCGTCGAGGGGCTCGGCTGGGTCAGCGCCGAGCACGATTCGCCTTATGGGACGATCCGCAGCTGCTGGAAAAAGGCGGGCGGTGCTTTCACACTGGAGATCGATGTGCCGGTCAACACCAGCGCCACAGTCTATCTGCCGGTGAAGCCCGACGCAAAGAACGTCACCGCCGACGTGAAACCGGTGCTTTCTGATCGCGACCGCATGGCGTTCAAGGTTGGCTCAGGGCACTACACTTTTGTGGCTCGCTGAAGAATGTAACGGGGTACAGAACGCACCGGTTCGCGCTCGTGCTCTGCGACGTTGGTCTCAGAGCCAACAAGAGCGGCGAAACATCCAGAAACCGGGCGAAGCGGATTCGCGCGACTCAGCGTTGGGGGTGCGTCGACGTTGAGAGGTTCCTGTTGGTGTGGCCTGCGAGGCAATCCTAAGGGCTTTGATATCGAAAAAGAATTGCGGACGCGTCTTCTCGCAGACATGTCGCCACTGGCATCCGCTTCAAAAAGGTCTTAAAACGTCATGTCCTTGTAAAGGAAGCATGCGATTTGGGACTTGGCTTTGAGCTCGCAGAAGTATTTCTGGACGGCGGCATTGTACTTGGTCCGTAAGAGAGAGTCGGTGATTTGCTTACGATCCACGGGGATGCGCTTGATGAGGATGTGCGAGGCGCGTACGGTCTCTGGGATGGCGGGCGTTGAGGCTGTGGCGGCTTGGGCGGGGGTATGGGCTGTGACCTTGATGATGTGGTAGCCAAAGCGCGTTTCAACAATGGGGCCGATGGCTCCCACTTTTTGAGTGAACGCTGCGTCATCGAACTGTTTCACCATTTTTCCGCGTGCGAACTCGCCTAAGTCGCCGCCTTTCTGGGCACTCGCATCTTCTGAAACGTTGCGGGCGACATCCTCGAAATTAGCGCCCTCAAGTAACTGCTTACGGACCGATTCGAGTTTGACGCGCTTGAGGTCGTTCGTTGCGCCGATCAGTTCGATGGCCTGCGTGATTTCTTTGTCGTCGAGTCTAAGAGCGGTGCGCACTTTGAGCTTGAGCAATTTATCGATGATCATGCCGTCGTCGAACTCGCGCCGCATGGCGGCTTCGCCCATCGGGCCTTTGAGGAAGAAATCGTTGGTGGTCCAGTTGCGGGCTCTCAGCGAGGCGGCGAGATTTTTCAGCGATTCCTGCCGGTCGTTGTCGGTGAGGCGGACGTTCTGCTTGACAGCCTCATCCAGCATCACGGTCTTAAAGACGAAGGCGTTGATCGAGCGGCGGCGGAAGTATTCTTTGGCCTCATCTAAGCGGTTGGAGGGGATGATGAGGTGGTTGGTGTCCACGTCATCTTTGAGATACCCCATGGCTCGTTTGTCCATTTCCCCCCACGTGAGGGGAGTGGCGTTCACCATGGCGACCACATGGCTGGGCGGGGGTTCAACGGACTTCGAAGCGGGCTTGGTCGTCTTTTTGTCCGAATTTTTGCCGCACCCGCAGAGTCCGACTGTGAAGACAGCCAGCAGAACAGAAAAACAGCGCATGATCGGTCGCATGTGAACTCTCCCAACGTGAATGGTTCTTCAATTAATGGGTTCTCATGATACGCGATCAGCGCTCAGTTTTCGAGCGCGAAATGCGCTGGCTTTCAAAGCGGGAAATATCAGTTTGCGGTTGCGCTGGCGGTCCTAAACCTGTAATTTTGACCCCCATGTGCAACAGGGAGATAGTTATGAGGCAGAGCCTTTTTTTCGGTTTTCTTTTCTCTGCGGCTGCGGTTTACGCTGCCGATATTCAAACGGTCCGAGCCGCTGACCCGCGCAATATCGCCAACGGGATGCGCATCCCTTGCGAGGGGTATGTCGATCAGCCGTATGTGGTGGTGACGTCCAACGGCTCATGGGTCTGCACGCTCACGACCGGCAAGGGGCTGGAAGGGCAGCAGGGGCAGCACGTCGTTTCGACCGTCAGCAAAGACCAGGGGAAGACGTGGTCCGAACTGGTCGACATCGAGCCCGACACAGGCCCCGAGGCTTCGTGGGTGACGCCGCTCATCACGCCCTATGGACGCATCTATGCCTTTTACAGCTACAATGGCGATAACATCGTCACACTGCCCACTTCCGACAAGCGCGTGCGTGCTGACACCCACGGCTGGTACGCTTTCCGCTACTCGGACGACGGCGGAGCCTCCTGGTCCGCGCAGCGTTACCGCATTCCGATCCGCGTTACGGAGGTTGACCGGCGCAATCCGTGGCATGGCGAGGTGTGTCATTTCTGGGGCATCGACAAGCCCAAGGTCAAGGACGGCAAGGTCTACTTCGCCTTCACCAAACTCGGCAAATTCTTCATGTTGGACGGCGAAGGCTGGGTTGTGGAGTCTGGAAATCTGCTCACCGAGCGTGATCCCGACAAACTGGCTTTCAAACTGTTGCCCGAGGGCGAGAAGGGGATTCGCAATCCTGCTCTCGGCAGCGTGCAGGAGGAGCACAACTTGGTGCCGCTCGCAAAGAGTGACCTCTTCTGTGTGTTCCGTCTAGAAGGCGGCACACCGGGGCAGAGCTACAGCCGTGACAGCGGCGTCACTTGGTCGCTGCCCGCGCCGATGACTTACGGCCTCGGCAAGCGTACGTTCAAGACGCCGCGCGCATGTGCCAAGCTCTTCATGACTTCTGATGGCAAGTATCTCTTCTGGTATCACAACCAAGGCGGCAAGCAGTGGAGCGGCCGCAATCCGGCGTTTCTTTCGGGCGGTATCCTTAAAGACGACGGCGTCATCTATTGGTCCGAACCGGAGATCGTGCTGTTTGATCCCAATCCCGCCATCCGCATGAGCTATCCCGACCTGGTTGAGCAAGGGGGCCAGTTCTGGATCACCGAGACTCAGAAGACCTTGGCCCGTGCGCACCGTGTTGATCGCACCCTGCTCGACGGCCTTTGGAGCCAGTCGATCGCCACCAACGTCTGCCAGAAGGGCCTTCTTCTCGAAAAGGCCAATGCGGGCGATACGCCCTCGCGTCCAGCTGTGCCGAAGGAATTTGGCGATCTCGTCCACGGCGGGTTCACCGTGGAACTGTGGGCGAAGCTCGATGCTGTCACATCGGGGCAGACGCTCTTCAGTACAGCGGCGAAGAGCGGACAAGGGGTGCGGGTGATGACTGCCGAAATCGCCGGCCAGCCGACGTTGGAGATCGAACTGTGCGACGGTGGGCGCGTGGTTTCATGGCACACTGATCCGGATGTGTTGCAGGCCGGGAAACTGCAGCATGTCGTGTTCGTTTGTGACTTCTCGGCGGCGATGATTTCGGTAGTTGCGGACGGCGTGTTCTGCGACGGCGGCGCCGCGCGCCAGTACGGCTGGGGCCGCATACCACTCGAGATGGGAGACGTCAAGGGCGCGTATCAGGCCCTGCTGGCACCCTCAGTCAAAGGCCTGCGCCTCTATAACCGTCCCTTGCAAACGTCCGAGGCGGTCGCCAACTTCAGGGCGGGTCCGTTGTAAGTGGGGAGCGGTCTCGCTCGGGGATTGTTTCGCCTGAGCAGGAGAACAGGCTGCGCAGGCGGGCGTTGCTGAAGTCGAGGTTGTGGCTGACCGAGCGCAGCGCATAGAGCGAGGGGTCCGTGAACGGGTGGCTGAGGTTCAGGAGGGTGGACACGCCTGAGACGATGCCGCCCAGCACCGCGCCGAAGCCGTACGGCAGCGTGACAGACCGGAAGCGGCGGTTCGGGAAATACTGTGCGGCGACTTGTCGGTAGAACTGCTCAATCGACGTGTGCGCAGAGTCAAGCACGTTGATCGCCTGACCCGTCGCTTCTGGCCTCACTGCGGCCAGATAGTTTGCGATTGCCACCGTTCTGACGTGCGCCAGAGGCCAGCGGTTGCGTCCGCGCCAGGGGCCGAAGTGGATGATGAAAGGGCTGGTCGCCAGAAACGCCCGGAAACGCGGCGTCAGCGTGGGGTCGCCCTCGCCCCACACCGCAGCGGGACGGATAATTGCATAGCGTTCTGCCGGCAGGTTTGCCCGCAGCCACTTCTCGGCGAGGATTTTGAAGTGCGGATACGAATTGCGGGCGCTCTCGTCGGACGGCAGGTCGTCTTCGGTTTCCCCGTGAAAGTCGCGCAGTCCGTAGACATCGGTGGTCGACACGAACACGAAGCGCCCCACCTCCGACTCTTGGCAGAACGTGCCGAGATTGACAACGCTTTCGTAATTCGCCTTTCGGAATTCGCAGGCCCAGCCGACGTCGGAGGCGCGCCCCGCACAGTGAATTACGGCGTCGAGCGCAGGGCAGGTGGCGAAGACGGCTCGCATGTAGGTCATGTCCGAGAGGTCGGCTTGCAACAGATGGAGCGCGCCGCTTTCGGCAAGCCCTGTCAACTCAGGATGTCTCCTGTGATGGGTCACGGCATATACGCAGACTCCTCGCCGTACCAGTTCACGCACGGTGTTGAGCCCGATGAATCCGGCCGCGCCTGTCACCATCATCCGCATGGCTACGTGTTCCCGATCATTCCGAGTTCGCGTCCCGTCTCGATGATGATCGTGGCGGCGCGTTCCAGTTCTTCCGAGGTGAGTGTGGCCATCATGCAGAAGCGGATGCGGCATTCGCGGCGACGTACGGCTGGATAAGTAACCGTGTTCGCATAAACGCCGTTCTCAAACAGTCGGCGCTGGAACGCGAAGAGCAGACCTTCGTCGCCCACGATAAGGGGCACGATTCCTGAGTCCGAGTCGCCAATGCTGAAGCCTGCTGCGCTCAGACGTGCTTTGAGCTCGGCCACGCGTGACAACAGTTGCTGCCGCCCGGCTTGGTCGGACTCTAACAGTTTGAAGACCTCCAGCAGACCTGCACAGACTGACGCGGGCAATGCGGTGGAAAAGACGTAGGTGTGCGCGTAAAAGCGCAAGTACTGGATCAACGCCTTGCTGCCTGCCGCGAAACCGCCCAAGCCTCCCGGTGCCTTGCTGAGCATGGCGACGTGAATGTCGATGCCGGACATGACGTCGAAGGCTTCGGCTGTGCCGCGTCCTGTCGGGCCAACAATGCCGATGCCGTGCGCATCATCCACCATGACACGCGCACCATAGCGGCGGGCCAGAGCAACAATCCGGTCAAGCGGGGCGAGGTCGCCATGCATCGAAAAGACACCGTCCGTAACGATCAAACGGCCGGCTTGGCTTTCGGGAAGACGGCGCAGGATACGTTCCAGCCCCTCCATGTTGTTGTGAGGGTAAACCTTGATTTCGGCGCGCGAGAGCAGACAGCCATCCATGATGGAGGTGTGGTTCGACGCATCGTTGATGATGACATCGCCGGGGCCGCACAGGGCCGAGAGCACACCGGTGTTGGTGCCGTACCCGCTGGGGAAAAGCACAGCCGCTTCGGTGCCGTAAAAGCGGGCGATCGCCGCCTCTAATTCGCGGTGCAGAAGCGTGATGCCCGCATAGAGCGATACTGCGCCAGCCCCGTAGCCGTATTTGTCCAGCGCCAGCCGTGCGGCGGCGACCACCTTCGGATGCGTGGTCATGTTCAGGTATGAATTCGACCCGAGCATGATGACTGAACGTGAGGTTCCGTCGTGGCCTTGCAGTTCCGAGATAGGGTTTGCGCCGGACAGGCTCAGCATGCCGAGACCCCTCACTCCGGGGTGCTCATCCTCTTTGAGGAACTTATCGAGGCGCTGCAGTTTATCAAACAGATCGTGTTTGCCTCCGTCGGGCATAAAGTCTTCAAAGTGGTGATTGCTCATGATGTGCTCTCCTAGTTGTGCGGGCGCAGCACACCGACTGTGCCGCATCGCAGTTAATGGTACAGAGGTTACAGCTGGTGCAGGTGCTCTCCCAGTCATCGTTCAGCCGAAGCTTTCTCGTCAGATCGGGTTCGCAAATGAAAGGACGGCAGAGGGACACGGCGGCCATGCGGTGTTCGGTCAGCGCGGATCGCAGGGCTGCGGCGCGGCGGAAGCCGCCGACTGCTAAAACAGGGACTTGAACGTGCTGGGAGATATGCGCGGCGGACTCCAAATTGTAGTTCTCTTCAAACGGAATTTGCCTGCTCAGAATTTCTGAAAGGAAGAGCCGCCGGAAGATGCCACGCAAGACCCGGGGGACGGGACGGAGCAGGGGGTTCACCTCGAAGGCGCGTTCCAAAGGACACCCGCCGCGTATGATGTTGAGGCCGAACTCCATCGTGCCGTAACTGATTTCCACGGCGTCGAGTTGCGCCTCCACCGACTGAATTTGGCGGGTCGTTTGGTCGACAGTCATGCCGCGCTCATCGGCGGCGCTGAATTTCGCAAATAGGGGGAAGGTGGCTCCGCAGGCTTCTTTAGTCGCCTGCACAATGGCGGCGAGTAGCCGTGTGCCTACGCCCCAAAAGTCACTTCGGGTGTTAGTGTAGGGCGATAAAAACTGGTGGATCAAATACCCGTGCGCGGCGTGCAACTGGACGCCGTCAAAGCCGGCCTGTTGCGCGCGGCGCGCGGCGGATGCAAAGTCGCCGATGATGCGCGTAATCCCGTCAGCCGTCAGGGGGTGAACTTTTCCGCGGAAATAGCGGCAGCGGCGGGAGGACGCACCTACGACAGGATGTCCGGTTGAGACGCGCCGCGTCTGTCGTCCCGTATGCGCCAACTGCATGATGAGTTTGACTGTTGGCGCGGCCGCTTTCACGCGGTGCACCAGCGCCTGCCAAACCTGCGCCTTTGCGTCGGTGTCACATCCGCACTGGCCGGGCTGCATCGCGCGGCCCTCTTGCGAGACGAAGCAGAAGCCGGTGATGATTGTCCCAGCGTCCGCCGTGGCGATGCGGCTATAGAGGTCCGCCAACTCCGGACGCGGCGTGCCGTCTGGAAGCCCGAGTCCTTCATACGTAGCGGAGCGCACCAACCTGTTGGGCAGGGTGATGTTCCGTAGCGTGAGGGGCGAGAAAAGGATATCGTTCAATGGCATGGCGGTTAAGCTAAGGCTCTAGGCTAGTATGATAAACGCTCAAAGCTTAACTTTCAACGGTCAAGTGTGCGAGTTGGCTGAGAATCGCGGAGAGATACTCCTTGCGGTCGGCAAATGATCGCGGATCGGGAGGCTGTTCGTAAACTGGCCTAGTGCCGAACCGGATGCAGCCGGCAGAGTCGGGAACAACGGTGCCGATGCGCGTGGCGTCGGGAAAATCACAGCCGGGGTCTGCAGCGAACAGCAGTTCATATTCGCCTGCTCCGCCGAGCAGGAAAGCGGGGAGAGGGAAGCCGAAGCGCTGGGCGGCATCGCAGGCCTGAGGCGCATACGGAATGCTAGCCGGGTTGATGTCGAAGCGAAATCCGGGGTTCACATCCTGCCATTGCCAAACTGCGGAGAACAGCCCGTCGCTGGTGTCAATGCATGAAGAGGCTGCGTTGCGGAGGTGCTCCGCAGCAGCGAGGCGCAATTCGAACTCCGGGGGCGCACTGTTCTGCAAGGCTGCCGCGTTGGCATCGCCCAGGGTGCCGGTCACATAGAGCGCCTGCTCACGTTGGGGCAGGATCCGGGCCAGAGGAGTCGGGCGCGCCACAGGGCCGAGGGCGGTAGCTGCGCAGTGCCAGTTTGGGCCGCAGCCCAGATCACCGCCCAGCATGAACGCGCCGCAGGCGTCAAGTATCTCAGCGACACCTCGACTCAGGCTGCAGGCGAAGTCTTCGCCGTTAACCGGCACGTCCAGGCAGTGCAGATAGAACAGCGGCTGGCAGCCAGCCGCCAGAAGATCTGAGAGCGTAGCTACGGCAATGTTGCGGCCGATCCGCTCGGGGTTTTCGCTTCCGAAACAGTCTTCGTCGGGTGAAAACGCATCGGTGGTGATTCCCCAGAGCCGGCCGCTGATATCGACGATTTCCGAGTCGCAGGTGAAAAGCGCGTTGCGTTGATCGGGGGAGCGGCGGAAGGCCGTGGACAGTTTGCGGATCAGTTCACTTTCATGCATGGTTCGCCTCGCAAATGAGCGGAAGGACACGGGGCAGAAGTTGGATTTCAAACGGGGTTTCGCCGCGCGGGTCTCCGTCGACCTCGACGGCTTGTCGGGGTTCGGTCACCAGAGTGAGCGTCTGGCAGTTGCGCCTGAATAAGGCGGGATTGTTAACAGCGTGTCCGGAGTAGAAGGCTGGAATCAGGCGCAGCAGCGCCAAGCGGCTCAGACCGTGGAGCACCAGCACGGTCAGATGTCCATCATCGGGTGTGCGCGGCAAGTTCAGCTTGAGGCCCGAAGCGATGTGCGGATTCTTTAGGATCAGGATGTGGTTTACGCCGGTGAAAGTGAATGGCGCTCCGTCCAGCATCAGGTGGGCCGTGAAGCGCTGCTGGTTCAAAACTGCGAGCAGCAGGCCGAGCGCGGTGCCGGGAGCATCGCCCAGATGACGCCTGTGCGCGTTGGCGAAGGCTGCTACGCGTGCGCCGAGGCCGACATTGCAGCCACATGCGAAATGGGCGGTCGGCGAATCCGTGCGGGTCATACGAACCGCATCGATCGTTCGGGTATGCGCCTGCAACAGAACGTCCAAGGCTGCCGCAGGGTTGGAGAAAGGGATGCGGTGGAAACGGCAGAAATCAGGACTCGTTCCCGCATAGAGCACGCCCATGGTTTTCGGGATGGGCGACTGGAGTGCTCCATCCATCACCTCGCTGATCGTGCCGTCTCCGCCGACAGCCACAACAACAGGTTCGCATGCTTCTCGCGCCAACACTGTGGCATGGCCCGCGTACAGGCAGTCCGATATCACAAAAGGGATTTGCCTGCGTTGAAGTTCCTGGAGCCAGTATGCACGGCGACTGCGACTGCGACCTGCGCGCGAGGTCGGATTGAAGATCAGGCGTATCACCGATAAAGCCCCATTTTATGGTAGACATCTGGCTGTTCGCCGCGTGCCCAGCCTGCCATGAACTCGGCCGCGTGCTCGGATGGCAGCGGCGTTGTCTTCAGGTTGCTCTTCCGCAGCAATTCCGCAACGCGGGGCGACTGCGTGCAGCAGGGCCACTCCCTTACGGGTGCCGCAAAGGCTTTGCGCATGCGGGCAAAGATGGCCTCGAACGGTTCACGGGTGACATTGCCGAACGATACATTTAGGAATTCGCACGGTTGCACTTCGCCTGCCGCATTGACATAGAAGCGGTCGATGCCGCCTGCGGTGCAGCCGAGGCCCTCCGGGCGTTCCTCGAAAACTTGGGCTGCCAGGACAGGCAGCGTTCGGGTCCGATGGCTGTTGTAGCGGAGATGCGTGGCACGCAGCGAGGTCAGGTAATCATTGGCGGTCTGTATGGCGTCTGGGTTTCCGAGCCACAAGCCGGCTGGTTTGGGGTGGATCAATTGCACAAAATCGCAGTCGAGTCGATGGGCTAATGCCATCATTGCGTCGAGCTTGCCTTGGGCGATGTCCGTTTCGCTGAGCACGCTGTTGATGGCGGTTCCTAACGCCAGTTCTCGGCACAGGCGCAGCGTGTGGCAGGCGGTTTCGAACGAGCCGGGGATGCCGGTAAAAGCGTCGTGCGCATCCGCAATGGGGGCGTGGATCGAAACCATGATGCCGCAGAGTCCGGAAGACTTGAGGGCTCGCAGTTGCTCAATCGTTACGCGGTCACCCGTGGTGTTCACCCAGATTTCGGTGTCCTCAGAGGTCGCCTGTATCAGATGGAGGAGGCGCTCGTAGCGAAGAAAGGGTTCGCCGCCTTCGATATTCAAGAAGGACACGCCAACCCGTTTCAGCGCCTGCGCGGTTGAGATCAGCACATCTTCGGGCATATCGGCTCCTGCATCCTGGCGCTGGTAGCAGTGGGGGCAGTGGTAGGCGCAGGCCTTGGTTGTCGAGTAGACGACCGAGACCGGGCCGGGTGGCGTTTGGATCAGCTTGGCCTCCAATGCGCGGAAGAAAGCCGCTGACGGATAGGCTGGAAGGTAAATGTAGATCTTGTAGCCGCTGGCGATCTGCACGATTTTATTGGGCCAGAAGTTGAGAAGGAGGGTCAGCGCGCGGCGGAGAAAACGCGGATACTCCGCAGGCTTCACGCGGAAGAGATAGCGTCCAGCCACGTGAAGCGCGATGCGTAAGTAGAGCGCTGCCTTCGATGCTCCGGTGAGGAATCTCATGCTTTTTCGTCCTTGTGAAATGCGAAAAGGAAGCCGATCAGAATGTAGCTGACGATCAGCAGATAGAGCGCCAGCGTTTCGTTGAAAAGGGCGATCAGGGCGATCTCGGTGGCGACGCAGGCGCGGAAATTGTACTGCAGATTGAAATAGGTCGCACGGCCGGTGGGGTTGCGGAAGAACAGGTAGACGTTCCAGAATTGGAGAAAGGCCGCCACCAAACAGCAGAAAATAAAACTGCGCGGGAAAAGGATGTCCTCGGGTGGCAGCCAGCCGACGAAGATGAAGAGGATGAGCAGAAGGAAAAGCAGCGCGGTGCCGACGAGACCGGCAACACGTCCGATTCGAAGGCCGTGCCGGGCGATAAAGGTCCGCTTACCCGTCAGCAGGTCGCCCTGGTAGTCCTTGAAGTAAGTGAAAAACGTCATCAGCCCGTTCGCTGCCACGATGATCGCCAAACCGCACAGGCGGTTGGAGGTGATCAGCCCGTCAGGCACCGGGCCGCAGGCGAAGAAGCCGAAGATGGCGCACATGGCGATCATTAGGCCGAAGACGAGGTTGCCGAGAAACGACCAGGCCTTGGCGTATTCGTAGAGAACGTTGAGTGCGATGCCAAGTGCGGCGGCCAGCGAGGCCCAGGGGCTCAGGAGGTAGCTGGCCACCAGGGTGGCCGCCAGCAGGAAAGCCGTCAGGATCAGGGCGGGTTTGACGGCGAGTTCGCCGGTGACCATTGGACGGTGGGGGGCATTGATGCGGTCTTCGGGGAGACCCAAGTAGTCGTTGACAATCTGGTTTACGCCCCAGCTAAGGAACAGCAGGAGGAGGATCAGGACCGACCGCCACACCTCAGTCTGCTCAGGTTTAAGAAAATGGTAAAACGCGACACCCACCCAGCCGGTGATGCCGGTGATGAACGCATAGTAGAGCCGCATCGATTTGACGTATGCAAATAGAAACTTCAACATGGCATTATTCATCTTTCTGCAATTACTCTAGGCGTGGCAGGCTGTAAAGTCAACTTCGATTCCGCTCTTCGATCGGGTTAACAAAAGACCAGTCGCGAGGTTGATGTAACAGATCAGCACTGGTAGAATTGCTGACAGAGGTCCGAAATGAGAAACAGAGTTCCTTCGTTTTTTTGTGCCATGGCCATTACGGCTGTTTTCATGGCCCATGCCGAAATGCTGAGGAACGGCGGAATGGAAGGCCCTTATGCGGGCGGCATTGCGCAAGGTTGGACCGTTAACTGTTACGGTTCGAATCAGGTTGTTTTCGCCGTAGAGACGAACTGTGTGCACGGAGGATCGTCCTCGCTGCGAGTGACGTGCGCCGCTTTCGAGTCTGGAGGCGTTCAATTCTATTCCGGCAGCGTTGCGGTTGAAAAGGGCAAGCCCTATACGCTGACGCTGTGGTTGAAAGGGGATTTGAAGCGCCCCGCGACAGTCTGTATCCGCAAACGTAGCGAGCCCTATACCCAGTACCTGAAGCGTGCCGTGCGGGTCAGAAGTGAATGGGCTCCCGCTGTGATTATGGGTGAGGCGAGCGGGTCAGACGCCGATTGCTGCGTTTTCATCAACTATGCCGAAACGGGGTCTCTCGTCGTGGATGATGTGTCGCTGGTGCCAGGGTGCCGAGAGACGGTCATGGCTGACCTCGGTGAGCCTCCGCGGAAAGGCAACCGCATTTACAACAGCGGTTTCGAGGCGGGGCCTGAAGGCTGGACGCCGACGGGCGGTATTCTGTTGGACGGGGCGCGTGCGCATTCGGGACGTTTCAGCGCACGCGTGGTGGCGCCGGGGATTGAATGCCGGCCTTTTCCCGTGCGCACGGGGCGCCGTTATACGCTGAGCGCGTGGATGTGCGCGGCGGAGCCAAAGGCGCAGGTGACGATGAGATTCTTCGAGTGGGCTGACGACGGTGGAGATCAGCCTGACAGTCACCGTCCGGCACGCGAGGCGGCTATCACTGTGACGAACGGATGGTCGCGCTATTGTGTCAGCGGTGTCGTGCTGCCGAACCAGTGGGAGGACTGGGTCGTCCGTCTGACTCCGTCAGGAACTGTGTGGGTGGATGACCTGCAGGTCGAAGAAGGCGAACTGAGCGATTATGCCCCCGCTCACGCGGTCGAGGTTGGCGCCGAGACGCCGACGCGTTGGTGCACCGTCGGAGAGCGCGTGCAGGTGACGGCGCGTGTCGCATGTCCTGCAGGAGATATGCGCAGGAAGCTGGTGTTCACACTGGAGGATTTCTGGTCGGAGCCGGTGAAGACCTGTTTGCGGACCGTGCGGGGTGCAACGGCCGCGCAAATGGATTTTGTTCCGGAGCGGCCGGGCCTGTATCGTGTGCGCGTGAGGGCAGATGATTCGCCTGCGACCGGCGAAGTTTGGTTCGGCGCCTTTCCTAAGCGCGACCGCAAGTTGCGGCCGGAGTCCTCGTTTGGCACACACGTGGCGGAGGTCGTGTCCAAACCGACGAATACGCTGCTGGCTTCGCAGGCCATGGGCGCGCGTTGGGTGCGGCTGCACGACTTCGGCGACTTCTGTCACTGGTGCGTGGTTGAGCCGGAGAAGGGGTGTTTCGTTTGGCGTGACGAGGAAGTGGACGATCTGCGTATACGGGGATTCCTAATTCTGGCTAATCTTGGGCATCCACCGCTCTGGGCCGGCCGGGCTGATGCCACTCGCGGAAACCATGGCAACTGGACGGATGCGCCACCGCGCGACCTGGCCGAATGGGAGAACTATGTTTTCAAGACGGTCGAGCATTTCAGAGGCAGAATCAACCACTGGGAGATATGGAATGAGCCTTGCTGGAAGAGTTTCTTCAGCGGCACGCCGGAAGAGTACGCCGATGTGCTGAAGGTCGCGTATCGCGCGGCCAAGCGCGCCGATCCGGAGGCCGTGGTGATCGGCGGGTGTTTCTCGTCGCACGCTGAGGCCTGGACACAGCGCGTGCTGGCGCAAGGGGCGATGGACGCGATGGATGCGCTCTCGTACCACGTGTATTGGAGTCCTCCGCTTACCGAGACGTCTGCGGTGGGCGAGCAACCTGCACTGGCAAGGGAAGTGGACTCTTTCATCGAACGGATGCGCGGGCACGGGGGTGTGAAGCCAATCTACATGACCGAGGGCGGTATCCGTTGTCCGCCGTTCGCCTCTTGGTTGCCCAAGGAGGGTTTTGTCCGCGGAGCGCCGTTCGGCTCCGCAGTGGGCGCTGAGACCTGCCTGACGGGCGTCGATGCCGCGTCGGCGCTGGTGCGCGGCATGGTGCAGATGCGTTCAGCGGGTGTGGTCAACATCTGCTATTACTACACGGGAGGCGAGCAAGGCGCGATGCCGTGGTTCTCATCGATGGCGAACGGGTACTATGTGCTGACGGATTACGATGGCCGTCCGAAACCGACGATGATGGCGTACAGCGCATTGGAGGCGATGCTGGGCGAGGCGCGGCCGGTCCGGATGATCGCGCGCAACGGCGTGACGCTTCATCTGTTTGCGAGAGGCCAAGAGACGGTGGCTGTGGCGTGGAGCGAGGCGGAGCGGAAGTTGAATCTGCCCCGCAAAGTCCACGCGTTCGACCTCATGGGAAATGAGGTGAAGCGTCCCTTGATGCGCATTGGCGAACCAGTGTATTTGCGCGCGCCCGCGCTGTTTGAGGGCTGGGATGGTCTCTTTTAATCTAGACTTGGGCGACGGCGCGGAATTTCGGCCTTAAAATCGCTCAGGCTAGCCCGGTGCAGGCGCTGGTCGAGGTCGACTTCGGCGACCGCGACGGTGCCCCACTCCTTGGCCTGTGCCATGACCTTTCCTTCGTGGTCGAACACGGCCGAGAGCATCCAATTCCTGTTTGCGTCTGTGTAGGTGCTGCTGACGACACAGACGTGGTTCTCGCAAGCGCGCCCCGACATTTTTCTTGCCGGTGCCGAAGAAAGTCGGCGTCTCCGGCAGCACGACAAGGTCTGCCTTCTGATGCGCGGCTTCTTCGATCAGTGGTGCGAACTGCGGCGCTTTCTCTTGTGCTGACTGCCCCTGTTTCGGCTGATAATGGATTGTCGCCAACCGCACGTTTCGGCTGGGCGGCTCGGTTTCTGTCAGAGAAATATGGCTCCACTCAGCCTTAGCTTTTGGGGCCCACCGGAAGTGAAGTTCCAGCGCGGCGTGCGTGGCGTTGGAGGCGCGCGGTACGTGCCGGAGACCTCTGTCCGGCCGCGGGAGTCGGCGCTCTTGTCTGTGGGGTATTCCGGTTCGGCTTGGAGGCCGCCGCCCGGCGGACAGTAATACGCCACCACTGGCGTATCGCGCTTGGCCGGATGGCCATTGTCGTCCAGCCAAAGCACGCGGGCCACAACGCTGCGGCGGGCTCTGCGATATTCTCTGAGCGGCGGAAGGATTCGAAACGATGCCAGCAGCCTCCCTGCACGGGCAGGGTTTTCGTCCACCAGCCGGAGAGGCCTTCACGCGCATCGCTCGCGATGACGAGTGCGCCTTTTCAGTCACGTCCGGCGAGCGCCTCATAGCGGAAGTTCGGAGCGATCTCGTCGCGCGGAGAGGAAGAGGTTCAGCCGTCCGGCAGCCGTTCGGCAGCGTGGCCGATGCCGGGCGAAAGGGCAAAACAAGAGAAGCGAGCGTGTCCGGCAGTTCATGCTGACCACTATACTGCGCAAGGCATTGGGTTTCAAGAACGCGCGGAGGTCGGCAGGAAACAACGGCTTTATTTGACGATATTCGCCGCCGCATCGGATGTCCGGTGACGCGGGCGTTATTCGACCGATACGACCTTGAAGGCGTGTTTGACGGTTCCAATTTTGAAGTCGAAGGTGGTTCCCGTGGTTTTCCCCAATATGGCCTGGCCCAGAGGCGAGAGGGCGGTGACGATGGTGATCTCTTCGCCCTCTGCACGAAGTTGCTCTCCGCCTGCGGCGGGACCGAAAAACAGCGTCCGCCTTTTTCCGTCGTCCGCTTCCAGCCGCACCAATGCGCTGAGTTGGATGGGGGTGGTATCGTTCAGCTCTTTCAGGGGAAGCGCCTGCCAGCGCTTCAGCGCGTGTGTGAGTTCCTCCAGCCGCATGGCCTGCCCTCGTGCAAGATAGGAGGATTCGAGACTGAAAGTGTCGTATTTGCTTTCAGCGCGGTGCGCTTCGCTGGTCGCCATGGAAACCGAGTTCTTTGCTGCAGCGGTAATGGAATCCACTTCGCGACTCAGTTGGTCGATAAAGTGCCGATGGATGTCTTTTTTGGTCATTTCGTTTGAGCACTCGCCGCTGCCGGTGCCTTCCATTTGATCACGTGATAAGTGGCGGGTGTTTGGCCGACGTTTCGGATGCCGTGCAACTGGTTCGCGGCCGCAAAGACGACAGAGCCCGAGCCGACTTGCTTGCGTTCACCGTTGATGAGAACCTCGACGGTTCCCTCCTTGATAATGTACAGCTCCTCTTCCGGATGTTGGTGGGGCGGATGGGGGTCTTGGCCGGGATTCAGCGTGGTCACGTGACACTCCAGTTCATCCAGCATGGTTGTTGGAGCTTGGAACAACAGCTTTGTGGAGCCGACCTCTGTTTGCCTCGCCGCGGTTGCGCTCCAGTCGAAAACAGACGACCCCATCGCTGATTTCCGTGACTGAGCAAGGCTGATTGCTGCCGCCGAAAGGCTGGCAGCCAGAAAAGCAAAAAGGCCCCATTTTCGATCGGTCATAATGTTAGCTCATTTCCTTGTGTAGCCGGATCATAGCACAGTCGACGGGGATGCGGAATCGCGGAAATCGGGCTTCGTCTTTCGACGGTGTGCGCGGTTCAAAAACGGCACCACGCGCATGCCGATTTCTGGTGCTGGCGGCGCAGGGGGCTTGTGATATACTCACTGAATGTCCATAGAAGTGACTTTTTTAGGAACGGGAACTTCGGTGGGAGTGCCGATGATCGGGTGCCATTGCGCCGTGTGTTCGTCGAAGGATCCCCGCAACACGCGCCGCCGAACGTGTCTCTATGTCCGAACTGAGAAGACGGCGTTCGTGATCGATACGCCGCCAGATTTTAGGCAGCAGGTTTTAGACTTCGGCATCGAGCGGGTGGACGCTGTGGTGTTCACCCACGCCCACGCGGATCACATCTTTGGGTTCGACGACATCAGGCGGTTCAATACGATTCAGAACTGCGTGATCCCCGCCTATGCGGACAAGGAGACGATGGCGGATGTGCGGCGCGTGTTCCATTATATAGGCAACCGGCCCTCTCCTAAGGGGCTGTATCGTCCGCTGGTGGACTTCATTGAGATCAACGGACCCTTCGGAGTGGGCGACGTGAAGTTGACGCCGCTCGATGTGGAGCACGGGAAGAAGATGACCGGGTATCTGCTCGAGCACGGAGCTTGTCGGATCGGATACGTGCCGGACTGTCACGGAATGCCGGCGGAGACGGTCGAAAAACTGTGCGGTGTGGATGTGATGATTCTCGATGCGCTGCGGTATCGGCCGCACCCGTCGCACATCTGTGTGCAGGAGAGTTTGGGGCTGTTGGCGAAGATCTGCGCCCGGCAGTCCTTCCTAGTGCATTTGTGTCACGATGTGGAGCACGCCGAATTGGAAGCTCAGCTGCCGCCGGAGGTTCGAGTAAGCTATGACGGTTTGCGCGTGCGCTTAACATGACACGTCCCCCCTTTTTTGATACAGTGACTATTACGGAACCTCAACGGATAGGACGGCGAGATGTTTATTGAGACGAGACGGACCGGGTCAGTTTGGGTCGGAATGGGATTGCTCGCATGGGCGGCTGGGGCTCAGCAGTTGGATGTCACGCTGACGCTGGGCTACACCGTATATGTGACGGGAGAGCCTGTCCTGGTGCAGCTTGAGGCGCTCAATGCCACGCGTGACCTGATCGAGGTCGGCAGTCCGGGGGCGAAGGACGCTGTGATCGTGGAGATCTCTAAGGGGGGGCGCTACAACGAAATCGCGCCGTTCAACACAGCGCCGATTGTCGCCGCTTTCAAGCTGAACCCTGGCCAATCTTTCCTTTACAAGGTTGAGTTAGACAAATGGTTTCCGCTCGTGGAGGAGGGCAAGTACATCGCGAGGCTGATTGTTGTGCACGGCGGGATACGTTACGAGTCGGCGAAGAGAAGTTTCGATGTTGTTCCCGGCATTCCGGTCAAAGAGGGCGTCCAGATGTTTGTTAACAGGCAGAATCAGAGGCGCTTGTTCAGGCTGGTTCACTGGAACCGCAATCAGACCGATCGGCTTTTCCTGAGGATCGAAGACGAACCGGGCGATAAGATATGGGATTCACTCGACCTCGGCATCCTGTTGCGCACGGCAGACCCGAAGATCGACATTTCGCCGGAGGGAGAGGTGACGGTGGTGCACCGTTCCACACAGGATGCGTTCATCCGTACGGTGATTTGGTCGTTGCCAGAGAGCGTCGAGGTGGTGGAGCGGAACCAACTGTTGGACCCCGAGATTTCCGCGTCGCAACGGGTGCGTTCGCTGTACGGAGAGATGTCAGACGACGGAAAGAAAGAAGAGAAAAAGGCGTGGTGGAAATTCTGGTAAGTGCGTGGCTTCGGGGTGAGTAACATGAGAGCGGTAAGTGAAAGAATGAAGGTTCTGCGCGCGTGCATGGCAGGCGCGCTGGTCGTTGCCATTGTCGGTTGTGCCGCACCCCGTGCGGGCACGGAGACAAAGGCGATTGCAGCTAAAACGGCGACGGGGATATCCGCTGATGAGGCAGCCTTCGATGACCTGGCTGTGATGACAGAGGCGATTCTTCTTGTGCAGAGGTACTATGTCGAGGAGAAGCCTTTCAAAGATGTGGTGTATGGGGCTGTCAGCGGGATGCTGTCCGAACTGGACCCGAACAGTTCGTTCTTGCCGCCGCAGCCGCTGGCTAACTTAGAAGAGGAAACCAAAGGAAGTTTCGGTGGGATCGGCGTCAGCGTAGGAGTCGAGAAAGGCGGCATGAAGGTGATCGCTCCGATCGAGGACTCTCCAGCGTTCAAGGCGGGCATTCATGCGGGCGACACGATCACGGCTGTGGACGGAAAGAAGCTCGATGGCGTTTCGATGGACGAGGCGATCAAGGCGATGCGCGGCGAGAAGGGGACGCCGGTGAAGGTCACGGTCGAACGTATGACCGGCGAGAAAGTTGACGTGGCTCTGGTCCGGGACGACATCAAGGTGACACCGGTGAAGGGCGTTCGGGCGCTGGGCGACGGCATCGGGTATTTGCGCATTACACAGTTCAACGAACCCGCTGCGGATGATTTCGCCAAGGCGCTCGCGGCGCTTGAAAAAGAGAAAATCACGGATCTGATCATCGACCTGCGCGACAATCCGGGCGGACTGCTCGAGTCGGCTGTCGGTGTGGCCGAGCAGATACTCCCTAAAGGGAAAGAGATCGTGACGGTGCGAGGGCGCGATGGCGTGAAAGCCCAGCAACGGTTCGATGCCGGCCCGTGCGACCACCGAAACACAGACGTGCCGATCGCTGTGCTGGTCAATGGCGGCAGCGCGAGCGCATCGGAGATTCTTGCGGGGGCGCTGAAGGCGCACAAGCGTGCGATTCTGGTGGGCGAAAGGACATATGGCAAGGCTTCGGTGCAGAATGTGATCAAGCTTGCGTTGCGGCCTGACTGTGCGATACGTCTGACAACGGGTTACTACTATACGCCGGACGGCAAGATGATTCACGGAACGGGGATCTGTCCGGACGTTCAAGTGACGGTGGCCAAGGCCGAGTGGCGGCAAGCTCAGATGAAGCGGCTCTACGAAGAGATGCCTGGTTCGGCAAGCGGGGGCATGCAGAATCTGATGCAGGGTGTGAAGGACGAACAGTTGGAGCGCGCGAAAGACATTCTCAAGAGCGCCCGCATTCTGAACAAAGGGTGAGGAAGGGCAGGACGGTTTTCTCGTGTTGATTTTAGGGATAGAGACGTCGTGCGATGAGTCGGCTGCCGCTGTGGTGGAAGACGGACGCACGGTGCTGTCAAGCGTGGTGTACAGCCAGGTGCCTCTACATCTGCCCTATGGCGGAGTGGTTCCTGAGATTGCGTCGCGCAGTCATGTGGAGAAAATAGCCGGTGTGATTCGCGAAGCGATGTGTGCGGCGTTCGCACCTCCGGGCACGGCTGTCGAGGTCGCGCCGGAGTGGTGGGATCGGATCGACGCTGTGGCGGTGACATACGGCCCCGGGCTGGCTAGCTCGCTGATCGTCGGCCTTTCGGCTGCCAAAGGGCTGGCGTTGCGGCTCGGTAAACCGCTGATCGGGATCAGCCATCTCGAGGCGCACATTCACTCTGTTTTCCTGTCACCTGGTGCGCCTGCGCCAAACGATGTGTCTCCGATGTTGGCTTTGGTGGTGTCGGGGGGACATTCGTGCTGGGTCGATGTGCCCTCTCAGGGAAGTTACCATGTGATCGGACAGACGTTGGACGACGCTGCGGGAGAGGCTTTCGACAAGGCTGCGAAGCTGTTGGGGCTGGGGTACCCCGGCGGACCGGTCATCGACCGCGTGGCGCGCCAGGCGGCGCGGACCGATGCGGTGGCTTTCCCCAAGGGGCGGCCCCGTGCGGGCAATCCGGCTTTGGGAGACCTGCAGGCGGAGTTATGCGTGAGTTTCAGCGGGCTGAAGACGGCTCTGATGTACCATCTGCGCTCACATCCTCCGCAGGACGATGCGCAGGTCGCCGAAGTGGCTGCGGCTTACCAGGAGGCGATCGTGGATGCTTTGGCGGAGCGGTGCGTGTATGCCCTTCAAAAGAAACGGTATCGCGCGCTGGCGGTCGGCGGCGGCGTGTCGCTGAACCGGCGGTTGCGCGACCGGCTGGAGCAAGTGACGGCCAGGGCTGGCGTGCGGCTGTTGCTGGCCGAGCCGCGTTTCTGCGGGGACAACGCTGCGATGATCGCGGGACTTGCCGGGATGGGGGGCGGTGTCCGGACTGACCGGGCGATGCTTTTGGACGTGGTGCCAGCCTTGGAGGTTGGCGCGTGTTGAGGGCTCGCACAGGCGGCTGGTTGACGGCGCGGCTGATGGCAGTGGTGGTCGTTGCGTGGTCGCTCTGGATGCAGGGATGCGCGTGGGCCGTAACGAATCAACTGGTGGTGGCCAGTTGGAACGTGGAGAATCTGTTCGACACCGTGGACGACCCTTCGAATGCGGGCGACGACGGTTACACGCCGCGGGGCTGGAGCCGCTGGACCGAGGCGCGCTATGCGCTCAAGCTTCAGCATCTGGCCGACGTTCTGTTTGCCATGCAACCGGATGTGGTGTGTCTGACGGAGGTGGAAAACCGCCGCGTCTTGGAGGACTTGTCGGAGTGCCTGAAGAGCCGTCACAGCTATGGGCTGCCGGTGATCGTGCATCGTGAGGGTGGCGATTTGCGTGGGATCGACGTTGCGGTGATGGCCAAAATGGCTCCTGTCGCGACTAACTGGTTCTGTGTAGTTCCGGGTCAGCGCGATGTTTTGGTGTGCGACTTCGTTTTCTCTGGCCGGAAACTGACGGTGTTGGCGAACCATTGGAAGTCCCAGCTCGGCAAGAAATCCGAGAGCGACGGCATCCGAACCCGAGAGGCGCGGTCTGTGCGCGAATTCTTGGACCGCCGACTGAGAGAAGCTCCTGCCTCCGCCATTTTGGTGGCGGGAGATTTCAACGACACGGTCACCTCGCGCATACTGATAGAAGAGGCTGGTTTTTCCATCGACAGGGAGCGGGTCTATGGAGACACCTCGGGAAGGCTGCTGTACAACCTTTCGGGAGGGCTGCCAGAGGCGGCTCGGGGCACCTACTACTACTCGCCTGCCAAGCAGTGGGATGCGTTTGACTCCATGAGCGTAACGCGGGGCATGCTGGACGGGGTGGTGCCTGCGGCGGCGTGGCATGTGCGGCCCGGTTCATACGGCGTGTTCAAGCTTAGGGAGCAGTGCTCCCTGTCGGGGGCGCCGCTTCCGTTTCGAAGAGTCCGAAGCAAAGAGGTCGGGGATGTGTATCTGACCGGGTATTCTGATCACTTCCCGGTACGCGTGGAGTTGGTCGGAGCGCCGGAAGGGCACTGATCATGGGGTGTTTCTCCTCACTTGCAGGCAGGTTGAAAAACAGCTAAACTAACCGATAAGTTGTAATGGTTTTGGAACTCAATCCCCACCAGACGGGGCAGTGTGAATGTTGACAGGTGTGAAATGATTACAGGTTTCAAAGAGACGTCGTCGGAAAAGCGAAAGATCGATCTGATGTTGTCGGCTGGCTTGGGGGTTCTGGCTGCGGTGGTGTACGGACTGACGCTGTCGAAGGGGGTGTTCCCCGGAGAGTCAGCGAACCTGATGTCTGTGTATAGCGGGATCGAACCGCTCGATTTGCCCGTGCACCCGGTTTGGGGGATGATTGTCTCCTGGCTGAGTTCGCTTTCGTTCTTATCTCTTCCGCTCCGTTTGAATCTGTCGAGCGTGGTCTGGTCGGTTATGTCGGTTGTCTTGATGTACCGTCTGATGTCGTTCCTGATCTGCGAAACCATCTATGAAGAGTATTCGATCGAGTATGCGCCGCGTGTGTCGTGCTGGGCTGGCGTCGTCTCCTCTCTGGCCTTCTTGTTCGCCGTGCCGATCTGGCAGGCGGCAACGCGCTTGCAGTACCAGAGCTTTGACCTGATGCTGGCCCTGCTCTTGGCGAACATGTTGGTGTCGTATGCCTTGCACCATTGGCGGCCTATGCTTGTGGCTTTTGCAGTCTTATATGGCGTGGGAGTTGTCGAAGCTCCAGTGTTCATCCCGTTGGCTCCGGTGTTCCTCACGTTTGTGATCTACGTGCAGTGGAAGCGCGGTGATTTGAGCTTGCAGCGGGTCACGTGGATGGGGGTGTTCTCGGTACTGGGCCTTTGCTCATACTACTTTTTCGCCAAACGGTTCTTTGATACGCATGAGTGCGATGCTCTTGGTTTGCGGAGCGTGATGGATGTTCTGGTTGCCGTATGGAAAAGCCAGCTTCATCAGCTGCGGACCGGGCTTCCCCGTGTGGGATGGCTGATCCTGTTGTTGATGAGCGTGGTTCCTTGGGTTGCCGGAGGTTTCGCCTCTTTCCGCGCGCTGAATAATGAGCGGTCATGGAGCCAGTATATCCTCCACTTCACGCTGAGCGTCATCGTGGTCCTGGGGCTGACGAAGGTCGCTATTTCGCCGTGGGAACTGGCTAAGCCGTTGGGGCGCCTCCCGGTCTATTCCTATGCGATGTTGGCCATGATCGCGGGGTATCTGGTGGCTTATTGGTACCTGCTGATGAAGGTGGAGCGTCCGAAGCGGGGTCACGAGACCTCTGTGCTGACAAAGCAGGCGGGCGATTGGCTGGGACTGATTCTGACCTATCCAATGGCGGCGATTGTTCTCTTGGCGGCGACTGTCAACATCTTCGAATGCAGAGGCTCGCGCGGGGCGTTTGCGGACCGGTGCGCAAAGGAGATTCTAGACCGGATGGGCGGGCGCACGTGGTTGGTGACCGACGGCCTGTTGGATACGCACCTTCAGATATTGGCGAAAAGGCGCGGAATGGAGCTTAATCTGCTCTGTCTGCAGAAAGACATGAGTCCGTTCTATCTGAAATCGATGGCCAAGCTAATTGACGCAAAAAAGGTGTTTGCCCCCTCGGATATGCAGCGTATGAAAAGCACGTTGGACTTGGGCGTGTTGCCTTTCATTCAGGACTGGTTCGCCACGGACAAGGAGATTGAAAAGAAGGTGGCTGTGTTCGGCGTGCCAGACTTCTGGTACACGGCAGGTATCACACCTGTGCCCGACTTTTTCTTTTTTTCTGGGTGTCGCGACATCCAAACGCTGAAGAAGCGTCCGCTGTTTTCGGAGTACATGGCGTTCTGGAAGGACATGGAAACGGTGCTGCCAATCACCAAAGACGCGGGTGGCGATCCTGTAATCCTGTTGCGTTCTGCCTTGCGCCGCCATATGGGTTTCTTGGCGAATAATCTGGGCGTGGTTCTCGAAGATATCGGAAATGACAAAGACGCGTTTGCGGTCTACACCTATGTGCATGACCACCTCGATCCGGAAAATATTTCCGCGCTGTTCAACCGTTTCGAGATGGCTCGGCGAGGAGCCGCGTCGGCCAGCGCAAGCAAGGAAATGATTGAGCGCGAACTCAACGATTTCGTCAAGAACTTGAAGCAACGTTATCCCTTGTGGTCACTCTCCCGGTATTACGGATACGTGCGCTCGCCAGAGCTCTTTGCTCGCTTGGGGTGGGGATGGGCTTTGTCGGGACAGACCGGTGCAGCGCTGGCGGGCGTTAACAGGGCCATCAACTTGTTGCCTTCCGATCAGCGAGTCGATGCGATGCATGCGATGGCGGCCATCTACAGTTTGGCCGATGACCGGAACAAAACCGAGGCCGTGTATCAGGATATTATCAAGAGCGATCCGAACAACCGTACCGCTATGTTGGGGCTGGCCCGTCTGGCGGTGCAGGAGGGTGCGCTGGAGAAAGCCAAGGCATGGTTGGAGAAGGCGGCCAAGTCCGACGACAGGCGTGGCGCTTTGGGCGTTGAATGGGCAGTCATCCACCTGATGAATAACGATGTTCCCCGGGCGCGCCTAGCTCTGCAGGAGGCGACCGACTTACAGCCGAAAAACCTTCAAGCATGGGCGATGTTGGCGATGGTGCAAATACAGCAAAACGAAACCGACGAGATTGAAAAAATCATTCTGCCGAAGATGGAAGGCATCGCCGGCACGGTGGACAACTACTTCGTGCAGATCACCCGTGCGCAGTTGTATATGAAAAAAGGGGGCGACTCGAACGCAAAGAAACCGGCCCGAGAAGCTTTTATTCGGGCGTCGATGTTGCGGCCTGACATTCCTGGTGTGAAAGACCTGATTCTGCAACTGGATATTGCCATGAACGATCAGGCTGCGGCGGAATTGCACGCACGGCAGGTTTTGCGCACGAGCCGAAAGCACGCGTTGGCGAACTATGTGATGGGCTCGTTGCGCCTGCAGGAGGGGGCCTATGGCGAGGCGGAGGACTTCCTTCGCCGTAGCGTTGAAACGAGCCCGAGTGCTGCTGCGCTGAACGACCTATCAGAGGTGTTGCGCCGAATCAGAAAATTCGACGAAGCGGAAAAGTTTGCTCGCGAAGCCATCAAACTCAGTCCGACCCTCTATGTGGCTTGGGAAACGCTGGGTTCTGTCTTGCTCGAGTCTAACAAGGACCTCAACGAAGCTGAACAAGATGTGCGTAAGGCCATGGATCTTTCTAAGGACGACCTTCGTCTCAATATCACCCTGGCCCGTATTCAGCTTAAGAAAGGTGAGATTGAACTGGCGCGTGGAACGATCCGCCAAATCAAGAACCATCAGGGGGGGTTGTCGAAATATGACCAAGACGAATTGGCACGTCTATCCGATCAGGCTTCTTCAGGCCGCAGCCGCTGAAGGTTCGTTCGGTCCGGGCTTTCTCGCATCGAATTCAAGAATGGGTTGAGCGCTCGTCATGCGAATGACGTCTGTCGCCCTGTCTGAAACTGCGTTCAAGTTTCTTTTTTCGTGTTGCCTATGGCAAGGGCGTTCATTCCGTGTACATCGCCGGGCCTGTGCGTTTGGGTGGCGATGTGGCTACCGATGTGATATAGTTAATACGCATTTATGAGAGAGACAAGACCTGTAAGAAAAACATTTCCGATCAATGCGATGCTTGAGGGGCGCAAGGTGCTCGTCGTGGGGGGCGGGCGTGTCGGACAGCGCAAGGTGGAGTTGCTGCTAGACTCCGGAGCCGAGGTCGTTCTGGTGTGTCCGAATTGCGTTGATGAGCTCGCTGATCTTGCGCAGCGTGGGCGCATCCGTTACGAGGCGCGGCTTTTTGAGGACCGCGATGTGGCCGGGTGTGCGATGGTGTTTGCCTGCACCGACGACAAGCACGTGAACCGGCATATCCTTGAGGTCGCCCAGCAGGCCAATATACCGTGTTGCTGCGCGGATGGAAATTGGCCGGACGGCGACTTTGTGACACCCGCCATCATCCGCTCAGGTGATGTTCTGATTGCGGTCTCAACAAGTGGTCGGTCTTGCCGCCAGTCGCGTTTAATCAAGGATAACCTGCGTAAGCACCTCGATTCTATCGAGAGTTCCGATCTGTTGGTGCTTGGGACGAGCCACGAATATCTCTCTTCGAGCGAGAGGACGCCCTACCACCTGTTGCCGCGTGAACGCGAGGCTGTCGGCGAGATGATTCGTCAGGTGTGGGGCGTTCACGAGTTTTTCATTCTGGACACCTGTAACCGCATCGAGGTGGTGGCGGCAATCTCGAAGGAGGTCAGCACCTGCGGAATCCTGAGGAGGCTGCTGCGGTTCGACCAGTTGCGCCCCGATTTGTATTACATGAAGCACGGATTTGAAGCGTTTTCACATCTCTGCCTGGTGACGGCTGGCATGGATTCGCAGACGCCCGGCGAGTTTCATGTGGTGCCGCAGATGAAAGACGCGGTGGATGAAGCGGTCACGCGCGGTTGGGCCGGGTCGATTATCCGTGAGTTGTGCGATGCCGCTCTCCACGTCTCCAAGGATGTTCGCCACGCGGTTGAGCCGCTGTTGACGATCGCGGAGATCGAAGAGGTCGCTCTCTGCTACCTCGAGACGTTGGTGCCGGATTTGTCCGGCCGATGTGCCCTTGTAATCGGCACCGGCATGGTCGGCCGCGGCCTTGTGTCTGGGCTCCTGAAACGGGGTTGCCGTTGCATCTGGGCCTACTATCGGAATAAGCCGCCAGTGAGCGTGGAAAACGCACGTCAGATCGACGTGGTGCAACTCGACGCGATTCACGAGGCCTTGTTTCAGGCCGATGTGGTTTTCAGCGCGGTAGACTCGCAAGCACCGGTCGTTAGAATGGATGCTCATCGCTCCTGCCTGAAGCCTGGAGGCGTAGTGATGGTCGACTTAGGCCTGCCTCGTAACATCGATCCCGCGTTCGATGTCTGTGGCAGCGGCGTGCGTGTGGCTGATCTGGATTTTCTGAAACAGTGGCACCGCACAATAAACGGTACGCTGGAGCAGGTGCTTGAAATCTGTGCGAACGTCATGGCGGACCACCGCGACATCTATGAGCGGATCAGGCGCAGCGTTCAAGGGGACGGTTCGTCTAACGGATCGTAGGTTGGCAAGGTGGTGTGGGGGATGGGGCGGCCAGGCGGTGAAAATATGGCAAAACAGCTTTTCAAAGTGGGCACACGGGGAAGTCGTTTGGCACTGGTTCAGACTCAGGATGCGCTGGATAAACTGAGTGCGCTCTTCCCCGGATTCGGTTTCGAGAAAGTGGCAATCGAAACGCCTGGCGATAGAGATCTGCGAACGGATCTGAGGATGAGCCCCGGCGATTTCTTCACGCGCGATCTGGACGACGCGTTGCGCGTCGGGCGGGTGGATATCGCGGTTCACAGTGCGAAAGATCTTCCCGATCCGGTTCCCTCCGATCTGGACTGGTTCTGGTTGCCTTGGCGCGAAGATCCGCGCGACGCATGGATCCTGCCGCGAGGCAAGACACTGACTGACCTTTCTCCTTCGCCGGTGGTGGGCGTGAGCAGCGAGCGCCGCGAAGCTTGTTGCCGAACTCGCTTTCCTCATGCGGTGCTGAAGCCGATCCGCGGCACAATCCCGTCGCGCTTGGAGCAGCTCGACGCAGGCGCATTCGATGCGATCCTGATGGCGGGCGCTGCGTTGAACCGGCTGGGAATGGCTGACCGCGTGACCGAGTGGGTGCCGCTTTCTGAACTTTCTGTGCCTGCGGGCCAGGGGTATCTCGCGGTGACCTTCCGTTTGGGCGACCCCTTCTGGACGCGTTTCCGTTCCTACTTTGTGAAAGCGGTGCGCTTTGTGGGGGCGGGCGTCGGCTCCGCCGATTTCTGCACGTGGGGGGGCATCAAGGATCTGCGGCAGGCGGACGTGTGTTTGTACGACGTGCTGATGGACGATGCGCTGTTGACTTTTTTGCCGTCGCATGCGGAACGGGTTTTTGTGGGGAAGCGATGCGGCGAGCATGCCGTTCAGCAACAGGACATCACGGAGTTGATCGCCCGCTATGCGCGCCAAGGCAAGCGCGTGGTGCGGCTCAAGGGTGGAGATCCGGGGCTGTTCGGTCGGCTGGCGGAGGAAACCGACGAGTTGGACCGACTGGCTCTTCCTTATCGGGTGCGCGCTGGCGTGAGTGCGTTGACCGTCGCCACGACGGGGACGGGCATGCTTTTGACGCGGCGCGGTGTGTCGCGAGGCTTCACGGCGCTGACGCCCCGCGCTGAGGGCGGTGCTGTGGCTGGTGTGGCGCAGGAGGTCCGTCAGCGGTTGCCTCTGGTGCTGTTCATGTCGGTGAAGGTGGCGGATGGCACAGCGCGTCAGTTGCTGGAAGAGGGCTGGGAGGCGGAGACTCCCGCAGCCATTGTGTTCAACGCTGGCGCGGATGATCAGACGCTTTTTAAGACAACGCTGGCGGGACTCCGGGATGGAAGCGCGGCATCATTCACTGCCGATGCGCCCGGACTGCTGGTGATCGGCTCGGCTGCCGCCTCGTCGTTCCGCCGCGACACCGGCGCGTTGCGCAACCGCCGAGTCTTGCTGACGTGTAGCGAAACGTTGCTCGACAAGGCTGCTTTGCGGGTGATTGACTTCGGCGGCATTCCGCTGTTGCGCCCTCTGATTCGCCTGACGCTATGCGACGATGCGTCGAGAGCTTTGGCACGGGTGGCGTCGTATGACTGGGTGGTGCTGACCTCTCCTTCGGCCGTACACTTTTTCATGAAGCTGGCGGGCGAGTCCGGCCTCGATCTTCGCCGTCTGCCCAAACTGATGGCTTGCGGGCCGGGCAGTGTTGCGGCCTTCAAGAGCCACGGGCTCACACCCGAGCTTTCGCCCCCCATGGACTACAGTGCGGAGGGGCTGGCAGCGCTTCTAGGCGAGCACGATTTCACCGGGCAGAACGTGCTGCGCCTGCGTTCCGAAAAGGCGGGTGAATTGCTGGCAGATGCGCTGAGGACAAGACATGCTTGTGTCGATGATGTGCGGCTTTACACAAACGAGCCAGTCCTCTGCCCGGACCTGCCCGAGTTCGATGCGGTGTTCTTCGCGAGCGCGTCCGCTGTCGAGGTCTTCATGTCGCAGGCCCCGAAAAAGGCTCTGGAGGGCAAGACCGTGGTGACGATCGGAAGGCCCACATCCGCGGCGCTCGCATCGTTCGGTCGCGAGCCGGACGTGGTTGCGTCCGAAGCCACGGTAGACGGCGCGATTGAGGCCTTGGCCCGGCATTGTTTGGGCGACCCGCGCTAGAATAGCTCCGGCTGTGAGGGCTTCGGTCCGTCGGCGGAATATGCGGCCATATCTTTCGCGGGCCACGGAGCGAAGAGCGCGCCGGGCAGCGAGCGAAAGGGTATTTCAGGGTCGAGCCAGCCGGACAAAACATCGGACGGCAGAATCACCGGCATGCGGGGGTGCACGCTGCGCACGCAAGCGTTCGGCTCAGTGGTGAGAATCACAACGTTCCCATCCGCATGCATCAGTCCCGCCAGCCCGAAGACAGGAGCGGATCTCAATTTGAAGAACCAGGGCCTGTTTCCATTGCGGGTGCGGCTGGATTCATAGAATCCGTCTGCCGGGATCACACAGCGGCGGATATCGGCGTGCGGTGCGAAGAAAGGTTTTGCGGTGACGGTCTCCGAACGCGCGTTGGCCAATAGGCGACCGTCGGGCTTCTTCCAGCCCCATGGACGCACCGTTAGCCGGCGTTGGATGCCGGCTGGGATTACAACAATGTCTTGTCCAAGTGCGAACTCGGCATGCGGCAACGATGGCGGTCGGGAGAGATCTGCCATCGCCGCGAAAAACGCTTCCACCGCTTCCAGGGTGAGCGTGTTGGAGAAACACGTACACATGCCGGCCATCAAGCCCCACGGCTTACTGCGGAAAGAGCCGGATCAGTTTGGTGCCGTGGCCGTAGACGTCGGCCTCGTAGGAGCCGCTGACAACGCCCTCGTCCTGCTGACGCCAGAGATCGCGCACACGTTGTTTGCCCGTCAGTCCCAGCGCTTTGAAATCCACGGAGACCTTGCCTGTCATGAAGCCGCGGTTGAAAAGTCCAACGGCTACGCTGCCGTCCTCCATCTTCTTGGCCCAGACTTCCGTGAATTCGCCTTTTTGAATGCGTGAGGCTTGTTTGCCGAGAGGATCTTGGCTGACTTCGATGACCTCGTCGTTGGTGAGCAGGTTGAGCGTGAACGCGTCGAATTGCGTCATGTCGCAGCCGATCAGCAGCGGCGAAGAGAGCAGGCACCAGAACGACATGTGCGTGTATTGCTCGTTGGGCGTCAGGCGCGTGGGGTGGAGATTTCCCCAGCCGACCATGCCGACGATCAGCATGTCGGGATCGTTCCAATTGCCGGGCTGAGTGAAGAGTTCCAGACCGTCCTGCGCATCGAGGATCCGGCTCATACTTTCCCAGGTGTCGGTGATGTCACCGGTTGTTCGCCAGCACTGGCCGTGCACTTTGTCACCCCAGGTGGAGACGTTGCCCATGCCGTACTGGCAAAGGCTGAAGGCGATATCGCGATCCTGCGCGCGCAAGGCTTCGGACATCACGAGATAAGGCCTCATGAGATCCTTGAGCTTGGAGCTGCCCGACACCTGCCCGTAGCTGCACCAATCGTACTTGAGATAGTCATAGCCCCACTCGGCATAGGTTTGCGCGTCGAGGAGTTCGTGCTGCCAGCTTCCGACGCAGCCGCCGCAGGTGGTCGGTCCCGGCGAGGAATAGAGGCCGATCTTAAGTCCAAGTCCGTGCACATAGGCGGCCAGCGCCTTCATGTTCGGAAAACGCTTGTTCGGCAGAATGACTCCCGCGCTGTCGCGCTGTGGCCCCTTCAGCGTGTCGTCGTCCTTCTCATTGGGACGGACCTGCCAAAAGTCGTCGATGTTGATGTAGGTCCAGCCGTGGTTGATCAGGCCGCTGGAGACCATGGCATCAGCGGCGAGGCGGATTTTCTCATCCGAAACGGCGTGGGCGAAGCAATTCCACGAGTTCCAGCCCATCGGAGGGGTGAGCGAGATGCGGTCGCCGATCACGAGGCGCCAGGCGCGCTCGGCTTTCCCTTTAGCATTCTCTGCCGAAAAGGTTATGTCATAGGTGCCCTCTTTTTCGACGCGTCCGCTGATGATGCCTGTGGCGCTGTCCAGTTTCAGCCCCGCAGGCAGACCCTTCGCTGAAAACGTCATGGGGCGGTCACCCGTAGCGGCGATGGTGTAGAGCACGGGCTTCCCTGGGCGTACGCCGAGGACGTGCGCACCGTTGATGCGCGGCTTCGCCGGTAAAGGCGGAGTGAGGATGCCCATCTGCTCGGTGAGCGGGTGGGTCAAGGGCTTGAGCGCCATGCCGTCCCTCAACACGAAACGCGCGTCGCACCAGTCCGCGTGATCGTAGGAATCGCCGTCGCCCGCGTCCGATACTTGGAGAATCACCAGCTTCGCGCCGGTTAGATCCGCCTTGATCGCTTTGGCGGGTTGGCCCGCCCTGACAACGCCGGAATCCGCCACGACTTTCTGATCGGCATAGACGCGGAACACCACCGAGCCCTTGCCCCGGGACAACTCCTCGTCGTCCACACCGGCCAAAGCCTCGAAAGAGAGGGCACCGCCGCCTGTCTCCAGCGTGAACCAGCTTTCGGCGTGTGTTCCTACCCCCCGTTCGAAACCCTTGCCTTTGACGGTAAGCGGATGGCCGCTGACGGAGGTCTTTACGCGCGGTTTCTCCCACCCGCAAGTCATAGTGGACAGGTCGAGTTCGTCGAGCCAGACGGTCGTATCGGCATAAAGGGAGAGCGAGGTGGCAAGAGCAAGAGTTGCAGCAAGTGTACGTGACGTCATATAGGGTACCTCCAAATGGGTGTGAATTATCCTACGAAAAGCGGCGCATGGGAAGCCGATTTTGCCGTCCATTTTTTTGCGACAAGAAATGACGAAAATGCGCCTGTTGCGTCTGCCCGGGTTGATTCGCCGAAAAAACGTTGCTACAATCAAAAAATGCTGTGTGGTGAATATGTGCGAACGCTCGTATGGATAGGGCTCTTTGCCGAGTCTGCCGTTGCTGTTTCTGCGTCAGGTTCCCGCCCCAATTTTCTGTTCATATATACCGATGACCAGCGGTACGACGCGATGTCCGTTGTGCAGAGGGAGCAGGGGGCGGCGGGAAGGTTTCCCTGGTTCAAAACGCCGAACATGGACCGACTCGCAGCGGGAGGCGTTCGGTTCCGCAACGCATTCGTCGTGAACTCGCTATGCTCTCCCAGCCGCGCGGTGAATCTGACCGGACGCTACAATCACCTGAACGGTATCGCATCGAACTTCCGTCCATTCCCAACGAACAGCGTGACGCACGCGACGCTGTTGCGCGAAACCGGCTATACGACTGCCTACATTGGCAAGTGGCACATGAATAACCAGCGCGAGCGCCCCGGCTTCGATTACCATGCATCACTCATCGGACACGGGCGCTACGTGGATCCGGTGTTCATCGTGGACGGAGCGGATACGCCCACAAAAGGGTGGGTCGACGACTTGTCGACAGACTATGCGATCGAGTTCATGCGCAAACAGAAGGGGTCTTCTAAGCCGTGGTCGATGGTGGTCGGATTCAAGTCGCCGCACGGACCGTGCGATCCGCCTGCGCGTGCCAAGGCGCGTTTCGAAGGCGAGGTGGCGCGGACCGTGCCCAACCTCAATACCCCGGCACCTTATATGGGCAGTGAAAGCATGCGTCGAGCCCAATCCGAGACCGGGGAAGCGACCGTTCCTGTCAGCTTGGATTACTTCCGTTGCATCAGCGCGGCGGACGACTGCCTCGGACGGCTGCTTGACGCACTGGACGAGTTGGGCTTCGCGTCGAACACGGTCGTGATCTATACTAGCGATAACGGCTACTATCTAGGCGAGCATGGACTCGGCGATAAGCGCAGCGCATACGAAGAGAGCTTGCGTGTGCCCTTCATCGTGCGCGACCCTTCGCTCGACGCCACGGCTCACGGCCGAGTCAAGGATGAGATGGTGCTGAATCTCGACCTTGCTCAGACGTTGCTCGATTACGCCGGCGTGCCGGCGCCCCAGGCGATGCAGGGACGGAGCTGGAGGCAGTTGCTCTCAGGCGCAGCGGCCAACTGGCGTCAAGCGTGGTTTTACGAGTATTTCGCTGAAAATCAAAAGAACTCACGCGTGCCGGACATCACTGCCTCACGCACTGTGGACGCCAAGCTTATTCACTACACCGACCATCCGGAGTGGAGTGAGCTTTTCGATCTCAAAGCAGACCCCTATGAAACTAGGAATCTGTTCGGTGACTCCGCCCACGCAGAGCTGCGCGCACGGCTGGAAGTGGAGCACGCCCGCATGTGGCGCGAGATGGGGTACTGTGTGCCGGGCTACACCGACCGGCCGCCTTGGTGGGACAAGCCGGGCGGGCCGGATTGGAAGCCAGAGAACCCCGTCGAGCTTCGATTACATTTCGACGGCCAGAGCATGGATGGCGTCCGCGTGCCCGACGTGAGCGGACAGGACAACCACGGACAGGCACAGGCTGTGACGCTTGCGGAGGGGCGCGACGGACGCAAGGCGCTGCGCCTGTCCGGCGAGAGTCACATCGACGTGCCCAAAACGAAATCGCTCAATCCCGCCGAGTGCGCGTGGACCGTCGAGGCCACCGTCAAAGTGGAAAAGCCCGACGGCGTGATCCTCGCCCGAGGCGGCAAAAGCCAAGGCTATGCGCTCTGGCTTAAGGAGGGGCGTCCTGCATTTACGGTGACAGTCGGCAGCAAGCCCGTGACGGCAAAGGCGAAGGTGCCCCTGACAGATTGGGCTACGCTGACGGGGGTTCTGACGGTTGACCGCAAGGTCCTGCTCTTCGTGAACGGCAAGCTTGCCGGGACGGCGTCGCTTCGCAGTTTGATTCAGAGTGATCCGAACGATACGATGCAGATCGGTGCCGATTCGGGCAGCCCGGTAATCGAGCCGGTGCCACCGAAATTCGTCGGCCTGATCGAATCGGTTCGCATTTTCAGCGGTGAGCGCAAGCCATGAATTCTGCGTGCCGGTGCGGCATGCTTTGACTGGAGGGCGGAAATGTCTAAGAAAGCTTACGGGTTCGCCATTTTGGGGACGGGTCTGATATCGAAGTTCCACGCTCGGGCTGTGCGTGATGTGCCCGGGGCGAAACTGGTTGCGGTATGCAGCCGCGAACGGGCGCGTGCGGAGGCTTTTGCAGCGGAGTTCGGCTGCGCGGCGTTCGACTCGCTCGACGCCATGCTCGCTCTTCCCGAGGTCGACATCCTTACGATCACCACGCCTTCAGGTGCGCACCTGGACGCGGCCGTTGCGGCGGCCAAGGCCGGGAAGCATGTGCTCTGCGAGAAGCCGCTGGAGATCACGCTGGAGCGCGTGGACATGATGATCGGCGCGCATCGGGCCGCGGGAACGCAGCTGGGGTGCACCTTTCAACTTCGCTACATGCCTGTACTGCAACCGATCCGCGATGCTCTGCTCGAGGGCCGCTTCGGAAAACTTACCTACGTGGGCGTGTATGTGCCGTGGTGGCGGTCGGATGAGTACTATTTCGGGTCGTCATGGCACGGCACGCAGCGGCTCGACGGCGGCGGTGCGCTGATGAATCAGGCCATCCACATGATCGATCTGCTGTGCGATCTGCTGCCGCCGGCGGAGTCGGTCTCAGCCTTCACTTCCTCTGTCGGGCATGCTGGGATCGAGACCGAAGATGCGGCGGCTGCCGCTCTGCGGTTTCAAGGCGGCGCGGTTGGTGTGATTTACGGCACAACCTCCTCATGGCCCGGCCAGTCCAAGCGGCTCGAGATCACAGGGACGCACGGAACGGCGATTTTAGTGGAGGACCGGCTGACGGTCTTCGAGTTCCGCGACAAACGTCCGAGGGACGCTGAAGTTCTCGAGCGATTCGGCGGGGCAGCCGGTGCGTACGGCGTGAGCGATCCAGCGGCTATCACGCACGCGCTGCACGCCGCCTGCTTCAGCGATTTTGTAGACGCGCTCGGCGCGGGACGACCGTTTCGGGTCAACGGTGTGTCGGCGCGGCGGCCGGTCGCACTCATACGGGCCATTTATGAGGCGGCGGCGACGGGACGGAATGTGGTACTGTGAGAGCGGTGAGGAGATGAGGATGAATCAAACGTCGCAATGGATGTGTGTGTGTGTGGCCGCGTGCGTATGGGGTGCGCATGCAGAGAATTTCGGGTTGCGTGAGAAGCAGCCCGCAGAGCAGCTCCCGAAGTCGAAGGCGGCATTCCAGGCTCCGGTGCGCAAAGCCAAAGTGGCCGATGTGCCCGTAGCAGAGCGCCTGAGCGCAACGGGGCCTGACGAGTGGCGAATCGCTGCTGGGTGGAAACTGATCGAAGCCGATTCCGTGTTGTCCTCGCCTGCCGGTCTATTTGACTCCTCGCTCGACACGGCGTCGTGGTACGCGGCAACCGTCCCCGGCACTGTGCTCACAACGTTAGTCGATCAGGGTGTTTATCCCGATCCGTACTATGGCGTCAACAATCTCGCAATCCCGGATGACCTCTGCCGCAAGGAGTGGCTCTACCGTGCGGTTTTCGATGCGCCTGCTGCGGCGAAGGGACGCCAGGCGTGGCTCCTGTTGAACGGCGCGAACTACCGCGCGGCGATCTATCTGAACGGGCGTAGGCTGGGCGAGATGTCAGGTGCGTTCGTGCGCGGTCGCTTTGACGTCACGCCTCTTTTGAAACCGTCTGGCAACGTGCTGGCGGTGCGTGTTCAGCCGCCGCCTAATCCCGGTATTCCACACGAGGAGTCTGCCCGTTCCGGCCAGGGCCCGAACGGAGGACAGCTCTGTCTTGACGGGCCGACTTTCATTTCATCCGAAGGCTGGGACTGGGTTCCTGGTATCCGTGACCGCAACACAGGGCTGTGGCAGGATGTGCGGCTACGCCTGACTGGCGAGGTCACACTTGACGATCCGCAGGTGCTCACTGATCTGCCGCTTCCGGACACGGACCGGGCGGACGTCACGCTGCGTGTGACGGTGCGCAATGCCGCCTGTGAGGCGCGGCAAGGAGTGCTGGAGGCCGAGATAGCGGCATGGATGCCCGCTGCCCGTGCGGACTCGGCACCTGTGCGCGTGAGTCAGCCCTTCACTTTGGCGGCAGGCGACACGCGCGTGATAGAACTTTCCCCTAAGAACTGTCCAGCTTTGACGCTGACAAAACCGCGGCTCTGGTGGCCCAACGGCTATGGCGCGCCTGACCTGTATCTGGCGACACTGCGCGTGACGCTGACCGGCGGTCAGACCTCGGACACCGCTTCGGCGCGTTTCGGCGTGCGCGAGCTCAGCTACACAATGACCGTGGATACGCCGGACCGCAAAGATTGGCGTGTGGAGCTGAATCCGCTTGTCGCCTATGCCCAAGGCAAGCCTCTGATCAACAATCTGGACAGGCGGGAAGTGGACGGTAAAGTCTGCGTTCCGAAACTTTATGCGGGCGCGGACGCCTCGTTGCTGAAGCCTGCCGCCGACACGAAAATGGGCCCATATCTGGTGGTCTGCGTCAACGGCGTGCCGATCTACTGCCGCGGCGGCAACTGGGGCATGGACGACGCTTTGAAGCGGGTGTCACGTGCCCGCATGGAGCCTGCTATCCGCCTCCACCGCGACGCGGGCTTCACCATGGTGCGAAACTGGACGGGCGAGAACACGGAGCCGGAATTCTACGAGCTGTGCGACGAGTACGGCTTGCTGGTTTGGAACGATTTCTGGTGCTCCACGCAGACGTACAATCTGGACCCCAACGACCACGCACTCTTTCTGGCCAACGTGCGCGATACGGTGCGGCGCTACCGCAACCATCCGAGTCTGGCCATCTGGTGTCCGCGCAATGAGGGTTGGGCCAACGATCAGCTCGAACCGCAACTCGCGGCCTTGCTTGCGAGCGAAGATCCCACGCGCTATTACCACGGCAACTCGCGTCTCCAGAACTTGCGGCCAAGCGGTCCATGGGCTTTTCGCGAGAACGTGTCAGACTTCTTCACCAAGCTCGCGTTCGGCTTCAACACCGAATTGGGCAACTTCGCGGTGCCGACCTTCGACACGCTCAAAACCTTCATTCCTGCGGAGGATCTGTGGCCGGTCAGCGACGTTTGGTTCTATCACGACTTCCACGCGGAACAGGGCCAACCGCAGTACCGCAAAGCGATCGCCGAGCGTTACGGAGAACCAACAGGCGCGGGGGAGTTCTGCCGTCGGGCACAGCTCGCGAACTACGAAAGCTTCCGCGCGATGTTTGAGGCTTGGAACAGCCGGCTCTGGGAGAACACGAGCGGGCTGTTGCTCTGGATGAGCCACCCGGCCTGGCCCAGCATGATCTGGCAGCTTTACTCATATGACTTTGAGACTACGGGCGCCTATTTCGGCGCGAAGAAGGCGTGCGGCCCGCTTCACATCCAGATGAACGCGCATGACCGCAAAGTGGTGGCCCTCAATGTGACTCGTGCGGTGCTGCCGAACGTCGTGGCACAACTGGCCTTCTACGGTATGGACGGCCGTGAGACCGGCAAGCGACAGCGGCAGCAGGTATCGGTTCCCGCCAACGCCAAAGCCGAATGCTTCGTGGCAGAGATGCCTCAGTCAGAGGAGCCGGTGCTGGCACGGCTGACGCTGACAGACGCAGCGGGAAACATTGTTGCGCTGAACGACTACTGGCTGCCGGGAAAAGCGCAGTTTCAGAGGTTTGCGTCGGCGGCCAAGCCTTCGCTCGAAGTGACGGTTACTGCGGAAGGTGGCAGGCGCGCGCGCGTCCGTGTCGCCAACACAGGCGCAGGCGTGGCGGGGGCGATCAAACTGCATCTGACCGATGCGACGACAGGTGCCCGGGTGCTGCCTGCCTATTTCTCGGACGGCTGGTTCAATCTGCTGCCGGGCGAGTCTCGCGAAATCGCGCTAGACGGTTGGGCGGACGGGGTCGCCCTCGGGACATGCCGTGTGAAAGCTTCAGGGGAGTGGTAAAAGAGGATACATAAATTGGGGGGCTCAGAGATGAAATTCAGGTTGGTCGGTTTGTTGGCGCTGTCGCTGTGTTTCTGTGCGGAGGCCGGAAACTGGTATCGCGGCAATCTTCACGCACACTCGCTGTGGAGTGACGGCAACGCGTTTCCCGAGGACGCCGTGGCGTGGTACCGCGACAACGGGTATCAGTTTCTTTGCCTCTCCGACCACCAGGCTGTGCAGATCGATCCGAGCGCATGGGTCGAGATTGGCTCGAAAAAGCTCGGCCGTGTGCAGGCGGACCGTTACATCTCAAGTCATCCCGCCAGCGCGGAAGTGAGAAAGGAGGGCGGCAAGGAATTCCTTCGGCTCAAAACGGTCTGGGAGCTTAAGAAGATGTTCGACCAGCCCGAGGCGTTCCTCATGATCCCCGGCCATGAACTCAACCGTGTGATCGGCGGTTTGCAGGTTCATATGAACGCGATCAACGTGAACAACACCATCCCGTACCGCTATGGAAACACGCCGGCCGAGACGTTTCAGCGCATTGAGGATGCGGTTCGCGCGTGGGGCGCGGAGCAGGAGGTGCCGACGCTTTTCATGCTGAATCATCCCACGTGGCCCTACTTCGACATTCTTCCTGAGGTTCTGATCGGGCTGCCGCAAATCCGCTTCTTTGAGATGTGCAACGCTGACGGCGGCCCTTCGTTTCCGGCCAACCCGTTGTGGTACTCGGCGGAAAAGTTCTGGGATATCGTGAATGCATTCAGAATTGAGGACGGTTTCGATCCGGTTTTTGGGACAGCGACAGACGACACGCATAATTACACCGACCTCAAGGGTTCCGCTCGTCCGGGCGAAGGGTGGGTCTGCGTGCGTGCGGCGCGGCTGGAGCCCGACGCGCTGGTCCAGGCCATGTACCGCGGCGATTTCTACGCCTCCACCGGTGTGGTATTGACAGACGTAACGTTCGATGCCGATAAAGGTGTGCTGAAGGTGAAAGTCCAAGCGGATGAGGGCGTGCACTACGACATCCGTTTTGTCGCAACAAAGGCCGGATTCGCCAGGACAGTGGAGGCTTTCGACGATCCTGCCAAGGATAAAAAACCGGCGCGCAAGGGTGTTCGGTATTCAGACGAAATTGGCAAGACGGTGAAGGTGGACGAAGCGACCGAGGCGTCGTACACGATGGCGCCGGACGACCTCTACGTGCGTGCGACGGTGATATCGTCGAAGCGGGCTGCCAACCGCTTGAGCAACCAGCCCGAGTACGATACGGCATGGACGCAGCCCTACGGTTGGCGTTTGTGGCAGGCCCGCAATCCTGAAAAGTCGCGGCTCGCCCCGAAGAAGTGAGTGCCACAGGCGAACGTGTTCAGCCCTTCAGCCTCACTTCGCCGAGGCGAGGAGTTCGCGGGCATGGTTCTCGATGACGCTCGTCAGGCCCTTGCCGCCCAACATGCGGGCGATCTCGTCGATACGCTGCGCATCGTCCAACGCTTCGATGCGCATTTTTGTCCGGCCTTTGACGACCTCTTTCGAGACCACAAAATGCTGATGTCCATAGACGGCGGCTTGGGGCAAGTGAGTGATGGAGATGACCTGATGGCTTCCCGCCACGCGGCGCAGCTTCTGGCCGACCGCACGGCCGACTTCGCCGCCGATGTTCGCGTCGATCTCGTCGAACACCAGCACCGGGATGCTGTCGTGTGCGGCGAGCACGGCCTTGACGGCCAGCATGACGCGGGCGATTTCACCGCTGGAGGCGATGACTTTGAGCGGACGCATCGGCTCGCCGGGGTTCGGCGCGAACCCGAATGAAACATCGTCTGCGCCGTGCGGGCCGGGTTGCACAGCCGTAAGGTCGATCGAAAAACCGGCTTTAAGAAAGCCGAGGTCGTGCAGCTCGCCGGTGATGGCGCGCGCCAATTTTCCGGCGGCCTGCGCGCGGGACTTGGAGAGCAGTGCGGCTTTGTCGTTCAGGCGCGCAGTCGCTGCGGCAATCTCAGCCTTCAGTCGCTCAACCTGTTCGGTGCGAGTGGCGAGGTCGTTCAGGCGCGTTTGATGTTTCTCCAGCGCGGCGAGAATATCGGCGACCGTGTGGCCGTATTTGCGTTTCAGGCGTTGCACCAGCGCCATGCGCTCTTCGAGCTGTTGGAGGCGTGCGGGGTCGGCGTCGATCTGACTCAGGCGTTCGTTGATGGCTCCGCCTAACTCCTGGAGCTGGATGGCGGCGCTCTGCACTTCGGTGCGCCATTCGGAAGCGGCGGGCAGGATGCGCGCGAGTTCGGCTAGTTGGATCTGAATGTTGGCAAGCAGATCGAAAGCGGATGCTTCGCCGTCGGTCAAGGCGTTGACGACGGCCGAACCGAGCGAAAGAATTTGCTCGGCGTTAGCGACTTGGGCGTGCTGTCGGATGAGTTCGTCCTCGTCGGCGTCGGTCAGTCCGGCGCGCGAGATCTCGTCCACGATGAACTGGAGGCGGTCGGTTTCGGATTCGAGGTCGGCCGTGTCGCCCTGCAGTTCCTGCATGTGCTGTTCGAGGGCTTTGAGCGCTTGCCAAGTCTCGGTGTAGGCCGTGAGTTGCGGGGCGCAGTGGCCGTAGGCGTCGAGGATGTCGCGCTGGAAATCGGGGTCGAGCAGCGACTGGTGATCGTACGGGCCATGGATGTCGACCAGCAGGCTGCCGAGCCTGCGCAGCGTCTGCACGGTGACGGAGGCGTCGTTGACGAGGCAGCGGCCCGCGCCCGTGGTAGCCACGGAGCGCCGGACCAGCAGACGGCCCTCTTCGCAGGGAGGGAGCCCGCCGGCATCGAGCAGGGCGTCAATGGCGCGGGGATCGGGCAGGTCGAAGACCGCCTCGACCCACGCTTCTTTCGCGCCTTCGCGGATGGCCGACTTGTCGGCGCGGCCGCCGAGCACCAGGTCGAGTGCGCCCATCAACACCGATTTGCCGGCGCCGGTTTCCCCCGTGATGATGTTGAGGCCAGCGCCAAAGGCGACGGCAGCCTCTTCGACGATGGCTAAGTTCCGGACTGAAAGGTGCTGGAGCATGAGGTAGTCGGGCGTTACAGGTTAAGCGTTGGAGGTCACGGGCTGGGCGGGGAGGGGATCGGACGGTTCGGCGAGGCCGTGGTATTTGAGATAGGCGTCGGCCACTTCGTTGCCCATGTAGCGGCGCATGGTTTTCGGGCTGGTCTGAGAGAGATCCACCACGATGAGTCCGTCAACGACCGAGCTGAACTCGGGATCGACGTTGAAGGCGAGGAGCTTTCCCCCCAGCTTAAGGTATTGGCGCAACAGCACGGGAATATCTTTCCCGTCCGGCTCGATCTCGGCTACGTAGCCGGCCATCTGATCGATATCGTTGAGATATTCCATGTACTCTTTGAGGCACCACTCGGAATAACGGGGGGGCTTGGGTGGAAACTTGGGCTTCACCAGATGGGCGATGTCATCCGCCATGCAGGTCTGCCGCATGGAGGCGAGGATCATGCAGCGAGAGGCTTCGCGGTACTCGTTGGTGATGCTGACCGGGCCGAAAAGGATACGGTAGCGCGGGTTGTGCCCGATGAAGGAGGAGATGCCTTTCCAGAGTAGAAAAAGCGAAGCGTAAGCCTTCTGGTACTCTGTGCGGATGAACGAGCGTCCGAGTTCGACCGCCGGCGGAAGGCTGTCCATCAGCCGTTCGTCGAACTTGAAGAGCGTGCGCGTATAGAGTCCTCGGACCCCGTGTTCCGCGACAATCTTATCGGTCAGGCCGAGGCGGTAGGAGCCCACGATCTCTTGCCGCACCTTGTTCCACATGAAAAGGTGAGAGTAATATCCGTCGAATGCGTCGAGGTCGATCTCGTTGCCGGTCCCTTCGCCAACCGCACGGAAAGTGGCCTCGCGCAGTCGCCCGATTTCGCGCAGGCAAGAGGGGATCTGGGTGGCCTCGCCGATGTAGACTTCGAAATCGCCGGCGGCGATCAGCTTGCAGGAGGTCGGAAGGTTGGCAATCTCCTTCGCCAAGATACTGCTCGGTATCGGCGCGATGATAGGATCGGGCGGCAGCATCGGGGGGTGGAGCGAGATGAACCGGCGCGTACGGTGAGTCTCGCGCTCAGCCAATAAGTACGAGCGAAAGCGCAGGTATTTGATGAGCTGCGCGTCGTCGGTCGAGAACGGCTCCAAAGCCTTCGTGTTCAGTGGCGTGCCAATACGGACCGAGAGCGTCTTCCCTTTTTTGTTGGCGAATTGGCGCGGCAGCAGCGACGTGCGGAAACGCGGATGAATGAGTCCGCCCATGTTGAACGCGATGCCGTTGCGCCCAGGGAAGAACATCGGCACCACGGTGGCGTTGGTTTTGCGCACGATCGCTGCGATGCTGGCGTTCCATGCGGGGTCACGCACGCGCAAAGTGCGCCGGTCGAAGCTGGAGACCTCGCCAGACGGGAAGACGATGAGCAGGTGGCCTTCCTTAAGCCAGGTCAGGCTCTCCTTGATCGGACGCAGGTTGGCTTTAGCTGCGTTCTTGGAGCCGAACGGATCCACGAAAATGAAGTCATCCCTCATTTCCGGAATGGCTTCCAGCAGGTAGTTGGCCATGGCTTTGACGTCTGGCCTCACACGGCGGAGCAAGGCCAGCAGAATGACGCCTTCGATCCCTCCGAACGGATGGTTTGAAACGACGACCACCGCACCCTCTTTCGGGACTTGGCTCAAATCCTCTTCGGAAAAGCTGGTCCTCACCCCGACCGACTGAAGTACCCGGTCACAGAACGGGATATCCTTCGGCATCCTCCAGGCGCGGGCATAAATGTCGTCCGCTGCACGGAGTCCTGAGACACTTTCGATCGGGCGCTTCAGCAGATGAGCCAATCCCCGCATGACTCGGTTGCGGATCTTATGGACTGGCAATTCGAAAATGCGCGGCGCTTCTGCGGTTTCAGATCCCATGGACATCCTTTGCTTGGGCCAAATGATACGCCAGCGCGATCAGGAAGACAAGCGGCAGGCCGATGCCCCTGACCAGCAGCGGGTGCCATACAACCATGACTGCGAACGCGCTGATTGAGCCTGCCACACCCTGTGCGAGCGAGGTGTTAAAGGAGCTCGAGAGCAGGGCGTTGCTAGCCGTGCGCGCCGCCAGTTCCGCGCCGGTCAATAGCGCAAGGAAAGCCAGAAGGGCGGGCAGCCCTGCCGACGCAGCTAGAACCAAATAGAGGTTTTGGATGTCCGGCTCGGATGGGCCCGTTTGGCGAGGGACATTGTCATAGTATTGGCCGACATTTTTCTGGTAATTGCCGAGGCCGACGCCCAGCCAAGGATGGGTCAGCGCCATGCTGTAGGCGGCCTGCCAGTCCGGGTAGCGGCGCTCGACGTTGCCGGCGCCGTTGTAGAGTGCGAGCGATTGGAAGTGAGCGAGGTCGTTATCGCGCGGCAATCGTGGTAGCACGAACGCCTGCCATACGAGCAGGAACGCCACGACGGGGATGAAAAGTTTGAAGCCCCGTGTTGCGGCCATGCAGGCGATGACTCCCGCCACGGCGAAGAAGGCCGCGCCCGAAAGGTTGACGGTCAGCCCCGCGACGAGCAGGATGGCCAGCAGGAGTTTGCACCCCGGCGCCCGCACGCCGAGCACTGCGCCGAAAAGGATCGGCAGGGCGAGCGCCAGATATCCGCCGAGTACGTTGCGGTTGCCGAAGGTGCCGCGAACCTTCAGCACGTCAACGGCGGGACGGAAGTAGTGGACGAGCGCGACGCCGAGAATCAGCACGGTGACTGCGGTCAGCGCGATCAAGGCCTGTTTGGGTGCGCGCGGATCGCTCCGCAGGAACGCCGCAAAAAGCAAATATCCGACGATGAAGTATTCGGTGTACTGGATCAGGTCTTTGAGCGCGGCGAGCCTGTCGGGGGCCGTCAGCGCGGATGCGCAGGCCAGCGCGACAAAAAGCAGATGCTGCCAAGGAGGCAGCGGAAGCAGGCGCCGCCACTCGCGCGTGATGAAAATGTCCAACAGCCAAACGCCGGCCGTGAAGGCCAGAGTCAGGTCTGCGGGCGACAGATAAAACTTGGGCCGAAGTTCCAGCGCCCACTGGGTGGGGGCGATACAAAGGGTCGCCAGAACGCCGATTCGAAAAAGGCCCTGGAGTGCGGCATGAAAGCGCGATCCGGTCATGGGCGCGTCCCCGCAGGCTCGATGTCGACTGGGACGAAACGCTTGTCGGCGCTGAGCAGGACCTGGTCAAGGCGCACGCCATCTTCACGGTTGTGGAAGACTAACGTGTGCTTGCCCTTGGCGAGCTTAATCGGCGCGACAGTGCGGGAGACGGGATACTTGACCCAATGCCAGGCTTTGTAGGTGGCGTCCTCGCCGAAAAGGAAGGTCGGCTGGTCGTCGAAACCGATAGTGAATGAGTTGCTGCACTCGCCCTCCCACCACACACGGCACCAGAGCGTGACCAGCCCGTCCTCAGGAACCTCCACGCTGAAGACAGCTTTGCCGGCCTCCAGTTTGGGCGGGTTGCCTGCACCTTCCGGAATTTCGAGATAGCTGCCGGAGGCGCCCGCAACGCCGTTCGAGAACACCGCCATCGGTGCCTCGCAACTCTGAGCGGTTTCGGCCTCGAAGCAGACTTTGTATCCTGTGGCCAGCGCTGCGCATGTCCCCCAAGCGCAGAGCGCTACTATGACGGGAAATTTTTTCATGGTTGCATTATACGTTTTTCACGGCGGATCGGCAATATGGGAAGGATGAGAAGGACATTTTGAATATTCTAGCGGTTGGAGCTGTGTGAGAGGGTGTGGTATGATTTGTTCATGTTCTGCGGCTCTCAAATCTTTAGACACGCAGTTTGCGTGTTTGCGTTCTGTGCGAGCGTGTCGCGGGCGGACATCCCGCTGGAGGCGTCGTTTCGTGATCTTCCGGCGGATGCCTCGCGCCCGTGTGTGGCTGTCGCGTTGGATAAACTTTCGCGCGAGAAAGAGACGTTGTCACGGCAGCTGCTGCAGGTGCGCGAGCTTGGGACTGGCGGCGTGTTGGTTCGTGTGCCGGTCGCGGACGACGCGGTGTGGGCGCATCTGAAGCTGGTGTCAGACGTGTGCCGGCGTCTGGGATTGGAGCTGGGCGTCTGCGATTTCTCGCTTTCCGCAGAGGAGGCGCTGCAGCCTCGCGTTCAGCGGCTGGTGTGGACATCGCGGCGGATTGATGCCTCGGGGACTGCGACGAACGAGTGTTCCCCTGTGTTTCAGCCGTCCGGTTCTTATCGGGAGTTGGCGCAACTGGCGGTGCCAGAGGAAGGCGAGATCCTGCCCCATCAGATCGTGGATTTGAAGTTCGGCGCTGCTCCGACCAATGGACTGTGGCGTGCCTATCGCTTCGGCTGTTCGGATGTGGAGCCGCCGTTGGTCGACTGTTTTGATGGCAACGGGGTCTTCCGGCATGTGAATCAGCTTCTGTTCGCGTGTCAGGGCCGTTTGGAGCGCACGTACGGCACGACGCTGCTTTGGTGCCAGATGGCGGGGTATGGGCGGGACAATTTGGCTTGGCCCCGCGATCTGCCGGAGACGTTCTTGAAGCAGAGCGGGCTGGGTTTGATGCGTCATCTGCCCGCATTGGCGGGTGTGGCGGTAGGCGGGGAACCGACGGCTGCGTATGTGCGGCAGCAGGTGGCGCATGCGGTTTGCGAGGCGTGGCACCAGCGGTATGCCAAGAACGTCGATGAACTGGTGCACGAGGCGGGTTTGGAGGCTGGGATCTGCATCGATGAAGTGCCGATCGATCCAGAAGAGGTCGCCCTGTATTTCCGGCGGCCGACGCTATCGCCTGCACGGACGTTGGCACACCGGGCTATGAATGTCCGTGCGGCCGGCGGGGCAAGGGCGTTAGGGCGACGATTTGTTGTCGGGCGGCTGGATAGCGCTTGGTCGGCGCCAACGTCAGCCGAGGCACAGTTGCCTTTTCCCTGCAAAAACGATGCAGACCTGTTGTTGAGCGACGGCGTAACGCGCACGCTTCTGGAGGGGATGGGAGACGTGCCTGAAGAGGGGGAGCGCTTCGCACAGATGCGTGTTGTTTGCCGCTACACCCATCGGTGTCAGGTCATGTTGCAGCACGGCGAAGCTGTGGCGGACTTTCTGGTGTGGTCGACGGGGACACCGCAGGCGCTGGAGGAATATTCATGCGATTGTGCCAACCAAGCGATGCTGGCGGCGGCAACGGTCAAAGACGGGAAGGTCCGGTTCGAGTCGGAACGGACCTATGCGGCCGTGGCGGTGACGGCGGATGTGGTGCGGGATAAGGCTTCGGAAAGACGGGTGAAGCAGCTGGCTGCGGACGGCGTGGGCGTCTGGCTGGTCGCCAGCGGCCTGCCCGGCGAGGAGGCCGTTATCGCCAGGCTTTCGGAAGGCGGAAGGTGCAAGGTGTTGGGCGCGGCGGGCGAGGTCGCTCCGGTTCCCGACTTGCAGTGGGAAGCGGAGGCCAAGGGAGTGTCCGTCCGGTTCCTGCATCGGCGGTCTCCCGAATATGAGATCTATTTTGTCGTGAACGCCAGCGCGGTAGGCGGTCCGGTAACCTGCACCTTCCGCGACATAGGACAGGGCTGGCCGTCGAGGTGGAATCCCGTGACCGGCGAGACGGGGCTCAGCCTGCAGGCGACACGCATGGCGGACGGGCGGGTCAGCGTGCCGTTGCTCATGGTGCCCCACGACGCCTGTTTCGTCGTTTTTCCGCGCTGAACAGCGGTGTGGCCATGCGAATAAATGGACGCTTGAATTGACGCCCGCCTGCAACAACACGTATAATCTCACTCACTCGGTCGCTTGTCGGTGGGTTTTCGAAAGAGCCCCGGCGTGCCCCCGGTTGAGGAGTGTTGAGTGCAGCAAGAAAATACAGCCAGAATCCATGTGCCGCCCACGGAGCGGTTGAGCCCCGAATCCTCACAGGATACGCCCACGGTGAGAGTTGTGCCCGCGGAGACTCCGGCCTTCGAAGAGCCTCACAACGACAAGCTTTTCGACCAATACACGATCTACAGCAAAATCGGCAACGGCGGCATGGGCGTCGTTTACCTCGCGAGGGATCGCCGACTGGGACGTTTTGTCGCCATCAAGCGGCTGACCCATCAGACCCAAGCCATCCCTTCGCTGCGGCAGCGCTTTCTGCACGAGGCCCGTGCTGTGGCGGCTCTGAGCCACGTTCACATTGTCCACATCTATGCGTTGGGCGAGGATGAGGATGGCCCGTTCATCGTGATGGAATACATCGCCGGACCGGATGACTGCAGCGTCAAAAGCGATCCGCATGTCGGTGGGCTGGTGCAGCCGAACGCTCCCTTGACGCTGGACCAATACGTCGCGCGCCACGGGCAACTCGCCGCCGAAGAGGCGATCGACCTTCTGATCAAGATCGGGCGCGCCGTGGCGTATGCGCATGCCAGCGGCGTGATTCACCGCGATCTGAAGCCCAGCAATATTTTGTTAGACAAGAGCAACGAGCCCAAGATCGTGGACTTCGGGTTGGCTCGGCTGATGCGAAAGGAAGAGTCCAAGCTGACGGTGCCTGGCGAGAAGTTGCTCTCCTTGGGTTACGGCGCGCCAGAGCAGGAGTCGGACGCGAGCCTGTCGGACGAACGGGCGGACGTGTATGGGTTGGGCGCGTTGCTGTACTTCACGATCACGGGGCAGAATCCGCGGTATTTCCGCGAACAGGACATTCCGGTGCCACTTCGCGACGTGGTGGTCAAGGCGTTGGCTACGGACAAGGAACAGCGGTGGCCTTCGGCTGCCGCCTTCGCCGAAGCGCTGCATCAGGTGCAGACCAAAACGCGCGTGGAGACGCCGACGGTGAAGACGACGTGGCGCTGCAAGTGGTGCGATGCGGTGAACCCGCTGACGATCAAGTTCTGCGCCGAGTGCGGATGGGACGGTTCCGAGCTCTGTCCCGAGTGCGGTGCCGAGACCTTCGCTGGGGTGCAGTACTGTGGCAATTGCGGCGCAGACGCAAGGGCCTACGAAGTGATCGTTTCGTTGCTGAAGAAGATGCGCGAGGCGGCGGATCAGCAGCGGTTTGAGCGCGTGATTTCCTATGCGGGACGGGTGCATGGGTTCGAACCCGCCGGCCCTTCGGGACGCCGGTTTCTGTCGGAAGTTTCGGAGTTGCGCGACAAGTCCGAGAAAAACATTCGGCGGCGCGAGCAGCTCAAGAGTCAGATACCGATCGAGATCCGCGCCGAGAACTTCGAGCGCGCGGCGATGTTCATCAATCAGTACTGCGAACTGGCCGAGGACAAAAAAACGTTCGCGAGCGAGGCGCAGCAGATTCCCGAACTGACGCTGCGGCGCGATCTTCAGCGGGCGCACCGCGCCTTGAAAAATCGGGAATGGGAGTCGGCCGAGCGGATCTGCGTTGAGCTGCTGCGGGAGGTCGCACCCGACCATCCCGAAGTGCTGGAGGTCAGGCGGGCCATACGCGTCCACGCGGTGTTGACGGATGTGCGGCTTTGTTGTGCAGTGGTTTTGGGCATCGCCTTGCTGTACCTGCTTAGCCTTCCGGCCATGGCGACAATGGCGCACGGCACGTTCAGCACGGCTCCGAGACTTTTTTACCGCCCGGGACTGTGGGTTTACGAGCGGACCATGCTGGCCCGACCGTTGAAGCATTATGCGCAACTGTGGCTGGGTGAGACAGAGCTGAGAGAGCGGTTCTGCCCATTGGAGCCTTCGGAAACGGAGGGTGCGGCCCATGTGGTCAAGCCGGGCGAGATGGATCAGAAGCAGCGCGAGTATGCGAGGCAGTTGGCCGAGATCGAAGGGGAACAGTCGGTGTTTCAGGAAGCCTGGCCTGCGGAGTATTCTCGCGAGCTGGACCTGCTGATGGAGCGGCGGCGTACGGCGGGTGACTTCGAGGGGTGGGCTGTGGTGCAGGCTGAGCGTAAGCGGTTCGACGAGTCGCGGCAGGTGAACGATCAGGCCAGCGACGAGCTGTCCGAGCTGAATGTGCTGAAGAGCAAATACCGCCAGATGCTGTCGGACCAGCGGTTGCTGCACAGTCGCAAGTTGGTGACCCTGTGCAAGAAGTATGTGAACGATCTGACCGACATGCAGAAAACCTATATGCAGGAAGGCAAGATGGACTTGGCGTCGGCAGTCAATTCCGAAATTCGCCGGGTGAGAGGGGCGCCGCAGCAACAGGCGGCAGAGGCGGTTCTGGCAACAGCGACAACGTCTGGCACCGTGGAGTCCGAGACGCCGCCGCAGATGCTGTTGGCTGGCACGGCAGAGAACCGTGTGCAGGAAATCGCCAAGATGCGCGGCTCTTTCGAGCATGAGCTGGCGGAGGTCGAACGTGTGGCTGCGCAGAAGGTCTCGGAGTGGCCGGACAAGTACATGGCGGAGCTGACGGATCTGGCGGAGCAGTTTCAGCGTGCGGGAGACTACGGCGGGTGGGAGAGCGTGCGCGACGAGATGGGACGGTTTGAGGCTGACCGCGCGATCTTGCAGCGGAACATCGTGTTGCAGCCCGTCAAGCTGACGGAGTTGCAGAAGAAAAACTATCTGCTGCTGGAGGAGATCAAGCGCAACCGCGCCGAGGGCGTGGTCAACACGACCGAGAAGTACGTGAAGAAACTGCAGGAGCTGCAGAAGAAGCTGACGGTGGAGGGACAGATGGATACTGCGGCGGTCGTGAATGCCGAGATCAAGCGCGTCCGTTCTCGCGTGGACTTCATCGAAGCTCAGAATGAGATTTCACCTCAGGGTCCGCCCGTGCCTCCGGCGATGCGTCAGCCGTTTGCCCCGGCGCCGGGAACGGCTCCCCAGCAGTGACCGCAGGCCGTTGCAAGGGCCTTGAGCGTCCGATGAAAAGGAAATGGATTCGCCTATGATGGATGTGCAATGCAAAATCCTCCGTCAGTCGCCTCTGACGGCCGGATACTGGGTGCTGGAGCTGGAGTCCGGTGCGGTCGCGCGAACGGCCCGGCCGGGGCAGTTTGTGCATGTGCGGGTGCCAGGGTTGGCGCAGGCCTCGTTGCGCCGTCCGTTCAGTATTTTCGGCGCCTGCGACGGCGTGCTGAAGATCATGTACAAGACCGTCGGACGCGGCACCGAGGAGATGAGCCGGATGCGCCAAGGGGAGGAGATTCAGGTGATCGGGCCCCTCGGCAACGGCTTTCCGCTCGAGCCGAAGGGCGTGCCGGTTCTGGTGGCGGGCGGTTACGGCGTGGCGCCGCTCTGCTTTCTGGCCGGGCGCTTGCCCCTGAAGGGTGTGGTGGTGGTGGGCGGCCGGACGGCGGACGACGTTCTGATGTGCGACGAGTTCGAGCGCATGGGATGGCAGGTGCACGTGGCGACGCAGGACGGATCGCGCGGTGAGGCCGGTCTGGTGACGGGGCCTTTGGACCGGGAACTCGCGAAGCTGAAGGCCGCGGGGCAGACGGCTGAGCTGTACGCGTGTGGGCCGGACGGCATGTTGAAGGCGGTGGGCGGACGTGCGCTGGCTGCGGAGTGTCGCGGATGGCTTTCGTTGGACAAGCACATGGTTTGCGGCGTGGGCGCGTGTTTGGCCTGCGTACAGAACCTGAGGCGTCCGGATGGCACGGCATGGATCGGCCGAGTCTGTCACGACGGGCCCATCTTTGAGGCCCGCGAAATCATCTGGTGAAGCGGAACGGAGACGTAGAACAGCATATGCAAGAGGTCGATTTAAGCGTGAATTTGGGCGGCATTCGGATGAGGAATCCGGTGGCGGTGGCCTCGGGCACATTCGGGTACGGCAAAGAGTATGCCGAGCTGATCGATGTGACGAAGCTGGGTGCGATCACCGTCAAGGGCATCCGTTTGCAGCCATGGCCGGGCAATCCGCTGCCGCGGCATGTCGAGGTGGCGTGCGGCATGGTGAATGCCATCGGTCTGCAGGGCCCGGGCGTGGACGGTTTCGTGCGTGAGTACATGCCGTTTCTGCGGACGGCGGGTGTGCCGGTGATCGTCAACATCTGGGGCACAAGCGAAGAGGAGTATGCGGAGGTCGCGCGGAGGCTCGGCGATGTGGAGGGCGTGGCGGGACTCGAGTTGAATATCTCGTGCCCGAACGTGAAGGAGGGCGGTCACGCTTTCGGCACCGATCCGCGCACGGTGGCTTCGCTGGTGGCGGCGGTGCGGCGTGCGACGCGGCTGCCGATCCTGCCGAAGTTGGCGCCGAATGTGCCCGACATCAAAGTCTTTGTGCGCGCCGCGCAGGAGGCGGGCGCAGACGCACTGGCGCTGATCAACACGCTGCCGGCGATGGTGATCGACATCGAGACGCGCCGGCCCGTGCTGGCCAACAAGGTCGGGGGGCTTTCTGGCCCCGCGATCCGTCCGGTTGCCGTGAAGCTGGTATGGGAGGCTGCTCAGGTGGCCACGGTTCCGATTTTGGCGATGGGCGGCATCATGGGCCCCGAACAGGCGATCGAGTTTCTGATCGCAGGCGCATCGGCGGTGGCGGTCGGAACGGCCAATTTCATCGATCCGGCCACGTCGTTGCGAGTGATCGAAGGGATCGCGAACTACCTGAGTCGCCATGAGATGCGCTCGGTGGGTGAACTGACCGGATCGCTGGTGACGGGGTGACGCAGGAAAGCAGGGGGACAATGGAACGTAAGTGGTACTATGCTGTCGGAGGCGTGCGTCACGGTCCGGTCACGTTTGAGGAGCTTCAAGGTTTCGTCAGCAACGGCACGGTTCAGGCGGTCGATCTGGTGTGGCAACCGGAGTTCGGCTCCGAGTGGCGCAATGTCGGGCAGGTGAGTGAGCTGTTCATGGCGCCGAAGCAAGAGAGTCCGCCGCCCGTCGAGGTCGAGGTGCGCAAGGTGCCTTTGCTCGGTGTTACAGGTGGGCGTCCATCGTGTCTCTTGGCCGCGTCGCAGGCCTTTGCCAGAACGGTCACCGTGCTGTTCAAGCCGTTCGACATTACGCGGTGGTTCAGCATGGGTTTCTGCGCCTGGTTGGCCTATATCGGCACGCAGTCGGGCAATTTCAACGGCATGGGAAGTGAGCGCAATCCCGAACTCATCAAGCAGCATGCGGATGGCCTGTTGGATAAACTTGCTAACGCTTCGGCGCATCCTGGCATGGTGGCCTCTGCAGGTGCGATTGTTCTGCTGACTCTGTTGTTCGGACTGTGGATGTGCGCGCTGCGCTCTCGGGGTGACTTCATGTTCCTGCACCGCTGGTACCAGCCGGATGCGCCCATCCTGCTCTGCTGGCGCGCCGCGCGTACCGCCGGACAAGCGCTGTTTGTTTGGCGCGTTTATTTCTTTTTCATCGCGTTGCTGCTGTTTTCGATTGACGCGACGGTTGCGTATATGCAGATCGTGCGGCCGTATCTGGACGCGGGCAAGGTGTGGAGCCCGGCGCTGGTGCAACCGACCGTGGTCTGTGTGACGGTGGCGGTGTTGCTCGGCATCGTTGCTCAGTTGGTGGCACATCTGGCGAAGGCCTTTGTGGTGCCGGTTATGTACTGGCACGGTGTGACGGCGTCGCGTGCGTGGCTGGTCGTGTTTGCGCTGTGCAACCAGTATCCGTTTGCGGTGCTCGGTTATCTCGCCTACTGCGTGGCTTTGTCGGTGGTTGCGGGCGTGGCGGTGCTTGCGCTTGTGGTGTGTACCTGTTGCGTAGGGCTTATTCCGCTTGTGATGCCCTATCTGTACGGCGTCATGCTGTTGCCTGTGTTTCTTTTTTTCAGGGGATATGCCGTCTGTTTTCTGAGTCAGTGGCGGTCGGATCTGGTTCCCGCCAAGGCGTGTGACGGACAGAGGTGTTGAAATGCTTTCACGTGAATTGATTCAGGCCGTTCCGAAGAGCGATCTTCACACGCATTTGGATGGGTCGTTGCGCACAACGACGCTGATCGAACTGGCTCGCGAGCAGGGCGTCATTCTGCCTTCATACGATGTCGCGGGCTTGCAGGAACTGGTTTTCAAACCGGTGTATGCGAACCTCGCCGAGTATCTGCTGGGGTTCGACTACACGTGTGCGGTGTTGCTGTCGTTCGAGGCCATGGAACGCGTGGCGTATGAGATGGCAGAGGATGCGATCGCACAAGGGGTGCGCTATATGGAGGTGCGCTTCGCGCCACAACGGCTCGTGTCCTCCGGCGAGGGCTGCGTACACGCCTTTCAGGCGGTGGGGGCTGGCCTTGCACGCGCGGCGCGGCAGCACAGCGCTCGCGAAGCGGTGCGGCAGGGAGAAGACATCCCGTTCGAGTCGGCCATCATCTGTTGCGCGATGCGCAATTTCGGTCGCGGCATGAGCGCGTACTATGACCGTCTGTTGGATGTGTTGCCGGGGATGCGCCACAAGGAGGTGGTCTCCATCGCTTCGCTGGAGGCTGTGCGTGCAGCCGTGACCGCGCGCGAAAAGCACGGTCTTCCGGTGATGGGGTTCGACTTGGCGGGCGAGGAGGCTGGTTATCCTGCGGGGCACCACTACGCGGCCTACGAGGAGGCGCACCGCCACTTCATCCGCAAGACGGTTCACGCGGGCGAAGCCTATGGCCCGGAGTCGATCTACGAGGCGATCGCGCGCTGCCATGCGGAACGGATCGGCCATGGAACCTTTCTCTTCTCTCCGGAGCGGATACAGGATCCGGCGATCGCCGACAAGGCGGCGTTCGCGGACCAGTTGGCGGACTATATCGCCACGATGCGTGTGACGATTGAGGTGTGCCCCACCAGCAACCTCCAGACTATCCCCGAGCTGGCTGGCGACATGCGCAAGCACCCCGTGAAAAAAATGCTCGAATACGGGATGGCGGTGGCGGTGGGCACGGACAACACGCTGGTGTCGCACACGAACATCAACCGTGAACTCGCGCTGGTGGCAGACGCCTGCTCACTCGACCTGCCGGCGTTCAAACGGGTGGTGCTCGCCGGGTTCAAAGGCGCATTTTATCCAGGGCGCTATGCGGAGAAGCGGGCGTTCGTAAGGCGTGCGGCGGAACGGTTCGAGCGGCTGGCAGAACAGGATGGGCGGCCGCAGAACGGCGGGGGTGCGACATGCATTTCTTGACGGTCGAACAGATGCGGGCGGCGGATCAGGCGGCGATCACAGACAGGAGGATCGCGGAAAAGGTTCTGATGAGCCGGGCGGGAACGGCGCTGGCCCGTGTCGTGGAAAAGGTGGCGTTTCTGCGAGGGGTTAAGAGTGTCGTGGTGATCGCGGGGCACGGAAACAACGGTGGAGACGCCTGCGTGGCCGCTCGGTGCCTCTATGAAGACGGTTTCCATGTGCAGGTTCTCATGACCTGCGTGCCGGCTTCGCTCAAAGGGACTGCGCGTGAGGCGTGGGACGAGATGCGCACCAAAGGAGTGCCGTACCTTGTGCTGGCGGCAGCCGATAGTTGGACGGAAGACACGGATGTGTTTTCGGGAACGCTGTTGCGTCACGGAATCATCGTCGACGGCGTACTGGGCACAGGATGTAAAGGCGCGCCGACTGGTGCGGCAGAGAAAGCGATCCTGTGGATGAACCGGATGCGGCCCCATACGCTGGTGGTCTCGGCTGACCTGCCTTCCGGCATGAACGGCGACACGGGAGAAGCGGGGGGCGCCATGGTGCAGGCGGACGTCACCGTGACCTTCGCGCGGCCGAAGCGCTGTTTCCTGAATCAGTCGCAGGCGGAGCGCGTCGGCCACCTGCTGGTGGCGGGCATTGGTATTCCGGATGAGATCTGCGACCGGCGCGTTGCGGATGCGCCTTGCCAACTCATCGCCTTGCCGGAGGTTATGCGCTCCTTCAGTGTGCGTGCGTGGCAGTCGCACAAAGGTACGTTCGGTCACCTCTGTGTCGTCGGCGGAGCGGCGGGCTACTGCCATGCGCCCGTTCTGGTCGCGTTGGGAGCTTTGAAGAGCGGGGTTGGCCTGCTGACGCTTGCCGTTCCTTCTCAGAGCGGTTGGGCAGCTGCGGCGCATGTGCCGGAGGCGATGCTGGCCGTTCTGAATACGCCGCAGGGTGACCTTTCGGCCGAGGCGCTGTCCGCGTGGGGCCGCGATCTCAACGGTTTCGACGTCATCGTGGCAGGACCCGGGCTGACGCAGTCCGTGCGGGCTCGCGGCGTGGTCGCTCATCTGCTTGCGACGTACTCCGGAAAACTGGTGCTGGATGCGGACGGGCTTAACGCTTTGGCTGTGCTCAGGACGGAGGGGTGGCAGCCGAGAGACGGACAGCGCCTCGTGCTGACGCCGCATCCTGGCGAGGCGGCACGGCTCTTGGGGATGACCGTTCAAGAGGTTCAAGGCGACCGCCTGTCTGCCGTGCGTAAGTTGGCGGATGTGTATGGGGCGGTCGCGATTCTCAAGGGTGCAGGCACGCTGGTTTGCGAGCCGGGCGGCCTGCCTTGGTTGAACCTGACTGGCAATCCGGGCATGGCCTCTGGCGGTATGGGGGATGTGCTGGCGGGCGTGGTCGGGGCGCTGTGGGCGCAAGGCTTGGGCGCTGTTCAGGCCGCCACCGCGGCGGTTTGGGCGCACGGTACGGCTGGCGACTTTGCGGCGCTGTCGGAGAGTCAGACCTCGCTTAGCGCCACGTCGTTAGCGGCACAATTGGGGGCGGTGTTCCAGATGATCGAGCGTAAGCCCGTGTGAGGCAGAGGCGTCTTTTGTTGTCGGCTAATTAAGAAAAACAGAGGGACGAGCATGAAAAAGTTGGCGAAATATTCGATGGGTATCGGTGACCGGTTTGGACGTGAAGGCCGTGCTCAATTGGAGGCATTCAGGCTTTTGGCCCAGCGGCAGAAAGTTGCGGTTGCACCGGTTTGGAACAAATCGAACCGCGAGCACACGATCGTCGGCACAAAGCCTGAGGCGGTGAGAGCCGAGGCCGATGAGGCGGTGAGAGACGCCCAATGGAAGCAGCCGTACTATGTCGATGCCGACCATATCAGCCTGAAGAATGTGGACGGCTTTATCGAAGCCTCGGATTTCTTCACGCTGGATGTGGCTGACTATATCGGTGAAACCATGGATGAGGGCGAGATCTACGGATTCATTGCGAGGCACGAGGACCTGCTGGGTACGTACGAGATCGACGGCTTGCCTGAGCCGCTGACGCTGACTCGCCCGCAACTCGCGGAATTCGTGCGCAGCACGCTCTTTGCAATCCGGCAGGCAGGGCGGCTCTACCGGCACATCGTGGAGAAGAAAGGGTCCGCGGATTTCGTCACCGAGATTTCAATGGACGAGACGGTGCTGCCGCAGACGCCGGTGATGTTGCTCGTGATTCTGGCCGCAGTCGCGGAAGAAAAAATCCCTGTCCAGACAATCGCGCCAAAGTTCACCGGGCGTTTCAATAAGGGCGTGGACTACGTGGGCGATGCGGCTGTGTTCGGTCGCGAGTTCGATGCCGACGTCTGCGTGGCGCGCTACGCTGTAAGTCGTTTCGGGCTGCCCGACAATCTGAAACTCAGCATCCACTCCGGCAGCGACAAGTTCTCTCTCTATCCGTATGTCGCTCAGACGCTCAAAGCGCGGGGGGTGGGCGTGCATGTCAAGACCGCTGGCACCACCTGGCTCGAGGAGTTGGTCGGTTTGGCCGTGGCGGGAGGGGACGGGCTGTCAGTTGCGAAAGCAGTTTATGCGCGTGCGAGGCCGCGCCTCGAAGAGCTATGCGGTCCCTATGCGACGGTGATCGACGTGTCGCCTGACCGCTTGCCGTGCGTGGAGGAGGTCGAGGCGTGGGATGGCGCGCGCTTTGCGGGGACGCTCAGGAATGCACCTGGCGATTCACACTTCAACCCTGATTTCCGCCAGTTCCTTCATGTCGCTTACAAAGTGGCAGCCGAGTTGGGCGGACGGTATTCCGACGCGCTGAGTGCTCACCGAGATGTTGTTGCGAGGCATGTCACAGAGAACCTGTACGAGCGGCACCTGAAGCCGATCTTCGGCGGACTCGCAGACGTCTAGTCCTGATACGGGGCAGTTGCCCCGCTCTTTTCCTGTGTTGAGCGCCCTGCGTTAGCCGGTCCGCTTGCGTGACTTCTTGTTTTCAGGAACGTGCGATGGGAAGCAGTCTCTTTGCCGAGCGCTTGCGCATGTCGTACGCAGGCAGACAAGGCGATGCAATCGCGGCGAGCCCCCTTGGAATGAGTCCGGTTGCGTCCTGAGGGTCGGACCGGTGGGTCGCACCTTCAACGCATATGGCTGCGCTAATGTAAATGGGCGAGTCGGATATACAGAAGTTGTTTAAGCGCACACGTGGATAGGCCGAGTATTTAGAGCAGGCTGCGGCGTACGACGGCTCCGTGATGACAGTCTGGATCTGGTCGGTGGCAAGTACGGCGTATGAGAGGGGACGCTCCATGCGAAAGGCGAAGCTCCGTTCTCGAATAGCCGTCACACCGTATGGCAGGCTTCACAAGTAATCGCTTTTGCACCGACGCCGACACCTCGCTCTTTTCCGGTTGACCTCGTTCAGCGGTTGCGTATAATTGTCCTAACATTATTAGTGATCGGCCAAGCGTATTCCGCAGGGAACAATGATCGGAGTAACGATGAGCGCAACAGGCAGGGCGATGAGATCCGGTGCATCCGCAGCCTATATCACGCTGCAGTTAGGTGTAACAGGCTCGAAGGCCGCGCCGATTTTTGTTTGTTAACGGTTCAAACGGAAAAGGCGTGTCCATCTTCAAGTGGCCGTGCCTCAGTGAATATGACATTGTTAGTCGACAGTTTGAGGGAGGACGGGAAATGAGCACTGCAAGAAGTTGGGGAAACTGGAGTGCGGTCATCATGTGTGCCGCAGGTGTTGCTTTTCAGACGTGTGCTTCGGATCGGGTATGGACCGGCGGCGGCGGATCGGCCAACTGGTCGGTGACCGGCAACTGGAGCGGCAGTACGCCACCTTCGACGAATGACCGCCCCGTTTTTGCAGGGGTTGCCGGTTTGGCCACGACAAACGACTTCGTCTGGAACGTTCCTTACAGCGGGCTGCTTTTCTCGGACACGGCCGGAGCGTTCACGGTTGGCGGCAATCCGGTTGTGCTCGGTGGAGATATCACCAATCTTTCGGTAAACGCGCAAACCGTGGGCTTGGCCATGACGCTGAACACCGACCGCGTTGTGAGCGCGACGGCCGGAAACATCACGGTGTCTGGCCAGTTTTCCGGCACGGGCGGTGTGATCAAAGCCGGCGCGAACACCTTAGTGCTGGCCGGTCCGAATAGCTATCAGGGCTTGACACGGATCGACGCAGGGACGCTGGCTGTCACCACGGCCGTGCCTGTGGCTTTGGAGCGGGTCGGCCTGCCTGCGCTCTGGTTCGATGCGACCGACACCGGCACGCTGACCACCAACACCTCGGGGCGCGTCACCGCGTGGGTGAACAAAGGTTCGATGAGCGGCATGAATGCGGGAGTGCCGTCGAGCTTTACCGGTCCGCTGTTGGTCTCCTCCACTTACGCGGGCGGACGGCAGATGTTGCGCCTGGATGGCAACAGCCAGGGATTGGTCACAGCCGGCAACACGGGGATCAGTGGCACAGCCAACCGGACGCTTTTCTTCGCTGGTTACCGCGCTGCGGGCAATGTGCTTCTGATTGACATAGGCAGTCCTGCTAACGCCCAATCGTTCGGCATTTCCGACCAAGCGGATTTGCTCTATTGGTACGCCTATGGCAGCGGTATGGACATCACGCGTGCCGCCACGCCCGGCAATGAACTGCATGTCTGTTCGTTCATCACGGGGATCGGCGGGGTTGCGAGTGCGCGTAACGCATACTACGACGGCTCCTATGTCAGCGCGCTCAGTTCCACGCTGGCTACGGTTAACACGCCGCTTTATCTTGGTTACCGTTCCAATAATACGACCACGCGCGGCGATATCGGCGAGGTCATCATTTATACACGCACGCTTTCCGACAGCGAGAGGGCGGATGTCGAAAACTACCTGCTCGCCAAATGGAAAGGCGCGGTGAGGACAGTGGTGAGCTCATTGCCGCAGAACACGGGAGTCACACTCGCTTCAGGGACCACGTTGCGGGTAGATGCGGGAGCGCCGCTGGTTTCTGCAATGAATGGTCCCTCCGATGCATCGGTGGCGCTGGCGTCAGGAACTTCGCTGACCGTGAGCAATAGCGCCGCTTCGGTGTTCGCAGGAACGGTGTCGGGCGGCGGTTCGGTCATCAAGCGTGGCAACCAAACACTGACGCTCTCCGGTGCGAGCACTTTCACGGGGGTGACCGCAGTTCACGGCGGCTCGCTGATCGTCAATGCACTTCCTAGCGGCGGTGTGGCTTCGCCAATCGGTGCATCTTCTGCAAACTCTACGAACCTTGTATTGGGTGCGGGCACGTTGAAGTACATCGGCGGAGACGCGCTGTCGGACAGAGGTCTGCTGATCGCCAGCGAGGTCGCCAGTCGTGCCTCGTTGATGTGGGTGACGAATGCAGTGACAATTTCCGGCCCTGTTCGCTGCACGACGGGGTCGTTCATTAAAACGGGGCCTGGCACGCTGACACTTTCCGGCGCGAGCGAGAACATCTTTTCCTCGAACGCGACCTATAATGGCACCGCCGAACTCAACCCTGGCGCGAACGGCGACGGGCCGACGCAGGGCTTCAGCGGTCTGAACGTGGCGGAAGGCAAGCTGGTGCTGGGCGTGGCGGGGCAGACCAACCGGTTCGCCGGTGAACTGTACGTCGGAATCCGGCAGGCGGCTGCCAAGGCTGCGGAACTGGAGATTGATGGCGGGGTGACTACAGGCACGACCTGGATGGCGGTCGGTCGCGGAGATGGAACGAACGGGCTCTCCTCCAGGATCACCGTCAACGGCGGCCAACTCAATGTGCTTTCCTTCTCGATGGGGTACAATGCGGGCCTTACCGGTTTCTACTCGTTCCCCGTGCTACAGGTGAACGGCGGTAGCGTCAGCGTGAGCAGCCCCTTCTATGTGGGCGAATCTTCAGGAGCGACCGCGACCATCAACGTCGTGAACGGACGCTTGCGCTCTAGCTCGAATATTCAGCTCAGCGTAAGCGCGGGCTCGGCGGGTACGCTGAACCTCTCCGGCGGTACGGTTGAAGCGAACAACCTCACCCGCGGAAGCGGTGCTGCCAATGTACTCTTCGATGGCGGCGTGTTGCGTTCGCTGGTTGCGGGGCAGACGCTCCAGAGTCTGACCTTGGCATCGGTGGGCGCGGGCGGCGCGCGGTTCGACACTTCGCTTGCGGACTACACAGTCGCACAGAATCTGCTGCACCTAAGCGGCTTGGGCGGTGCGGACGGCGGTCTGGTCAAGATGGGCAATGGCACGCTCACCTTTTCATCGACTAACTCCACGTTTTCCGGTCCGACCGTGGTTTCCAACGGCACGCTGAAACTGACGGGCTCCTTGCCGGGCGGCTCGGCCGTGACGGTCGCAAGCAGCGGTGCGTTTCAGTTCGCGCGCACCGGCGCGACAAACGACATGGGCAACGTGACGCTTCTTGCGGGCGGCACGTTCGCTCCGCCGGTCGCCTCGATTCTTTGGCTCAACATCTCCAGCCTAGCCGCGCAGGCCGGCAGTGTGATCTTATTGACCAACGGCACAGCGCAAGCCGTTGCGGTGCCTGGCGCACTCGCATTGGGTGCTGTGGGCGCAGACCCCGTCACCCTCACCCTCGACGTGCCGGCGGACGGGACTCCCTGCGACTGTCTGAGGACGACAGGCACCCTGTCGCAGGGGCGGGTGAACGTGAATCTGCGGCGCATGGGGTCCGTGTTCCCATACGCATTGAACGGCACGGTACGTCTGATTGCATTCCCCTCGGCGCAGACGCCGGACTTATCGGGATTGGCCCTTGTTGCAGGCGCAGGAGGCAAGACCAACTCGTTCTCCATCGTCGCCGACGATGCGGATCCGAACGTGAGCTGGGTCGCGGTGACAGTCGCCAACGACTATGCGAATGCGACGATCTGGACGAACACCGGGGCTGGAAACTGGTCGGTGAGCGGCAACTGGAGCATTCCGCCTTCAGGTCTGGCGGGGTCGTCGGTCCGGTTCGATAGCGCGATCACTGCGGCTTCGCAGGTGACGCTGGATTCGGCCGCGACGGTGGGCGCCGTGTATTTCAACAACACCAACGCCTATACGCTGGCAGGGGCTGGAAGTCTGGCTCTCGATAACAGCGGGGCACGCGCGCGCGTCGCTGTGGAAAGGGGGGCGCACGCGATTTCAACGCCGATTGCCGTGGCTGCCGGTCTTGACGTCGAGGCGGCGACCAACAGCCAGCTCACGTTGGCGGGGGATGTCTCCGGAAGCGGTTCACTGCGACTGACCGACGCCGGCACAGTTCTGCTGACGGGTGCGAATTTGACGGGTGCGACCGAGGTGCGCAACGGCACGTTGAAGATCAACGCCGCCAGCGTGTTGGGCGGTGGAAGTGCGGCGGTTACGCTCGACGGTGGAAAATTGGAAACCACTGGATCGATGACCTTGGCTGGTGACAGTCAGGCGCCGATTTCAACGGGCCCGGCGGGTGGAACGGTCATCCAGCCAACCAATGCCGTGCTGACGCTGGGTGGATCGCTTTCTGGTACTGGACGGTTGACGCTCGAAAACGGCACTGTGCAACCGGGCGGCGGTGGCAGCACGCCGACGGTCGCAGCCTTCGGAATGAACAATCTCACGTTCAGCAACATCACGGGTAGCACCATCATTCTGACACAGCCGGTGCAGCTTGGCGGCACGTTGGCGGTGGCGGCTTCGCCTGCGGACGTGACGTTCTCTGGAGCAATCAGCCAGTCTTCGGGTAAGGGCGCTACGGTTCTGACCAAGCGAGGCACCGGCACGCTGACGGTCAACGGCACGGGCGCGACCTACAACTGGTCGTCGGCGGGTTCGCCCTCCTCGGTCGCGGTTGAACAAGGGGCGCTGCGTTTTCCCGCTGGCGCCACGAACAGCATCGACACGGACAACGGGACGGCGCTGACACTGTCGGTCGGTACGGCGGCTGGCAAACAGGGCGTTCTGCGCGTGGAGACCGGCGCGTCGCTGACGCTGCGTAACGATCTGCGGGTCGGTGCGGCTGCGGGCGCAACTGGTATCGTCGAAATTGCGGGTGGCACAGTTTACACGGGGTGGCTCAATATCGCTCCGACTAACAACCAAAACGGCGTTGTGCGCATCTCCGATGGCGGTAGCCTAAGTCTCATCCGCAATGCGGCCGAGGTTGGTTTTGCAGGATACAACTCGGCTGATACGGGTGCGTATGCCTATCTGAGCGTGCAGAACAGCGGAGCCTTGGTCACGACGAATGGCTCAGGCCAGAACTTCCAGGTCGGGCGCTACGGCACGGCTCGTATGGACGTCGACGGCGGGAGCGTCTATTGTCGCGGTTGGACATGCGCAGGACGTTTCCCGACGGGGTATGGTGAGCTCAACATTCGTAACGGCGGTTTGATTGAGCACGGCTACGAGAACACCGGGTCAGGTGCTTTCGGCTTGGCGGAGCAGGGCAAAGGCGTCGTGAATGTGCTGACGGGCGGCGTGCTGCGGGCGCGGTACAACCTCTTCCTCTCGCTCAATAACGTCGGGACACAGAGAACCGTCCTGAACCTCTGGAACGGCGGTGTGGTTGAGCCGAACCGCCTGACGCCATCGGCCTCAGGATCGATCGTCTCCAACAGCGTCAATTTCCACGGCGGCGTTTTGCGGGCCTATGCAACCAACACCACCGACTTCCTCAACCTGCGGCTCGTCACAAGCGACACAGGGCGGGCCTATGTGTGGCCCGAAGGGGCGATCTTGGATTCGAACGGCAAAGATGTGACGGTTGCCGAACCGCTGCTGGCTCCGACCGGACAGGGTGTGGCGTCGGTTGCGGTTACGAGCGGTGGGCGTTATCTCGCGCCACCCGCGCTGTGGGTGAGCGGCGGCAATGGGGTGGGCGCGACCGCGTCGTCGGTTCTCGACGAGAACGGTGCCATCACCAACGTCTTCATTAGCAATCCCGGGGTGGGATATACGGCGACACCGAACCTCAGTGTTTTGGGAGGCGTTCCCAGTACCGCGGCCGTCATTGGCGCGATCACCTGCCGCGACAATGCTTCCGGCGGGTTGAAAAAACAGGGCGTGGGCGTGGTCACGCTGACGGGTGTCGGCAGCACATACACGGGCGAAACGACAGTGGTCGGCGGGACGCTGAAGGTAGCGGCCGGGCTCCTGACCGGTACGGCTGGTTACCGCACGGCTGCCAACGCGGTGTTCGACCTCTCGGGTACGGCTCATACGGTCGGTCTGCTGGCGGGCGCTGGCGTGGTGAGCAACGGTTCGGTGACGGTGACCAACCGGTTGGAACTTGGGGATGCGTCGGCCACGGTCGGCACCTTGAGTGTTGTCGGCAACGTGACGTTGGCGGCGCAGTCCGGCTTGGTGTTTGATTACACAGCGACAACGCAGGATAAACTGGCCGTGACCGGTAATCTGACCATTGGCAATCGCGGTTGGGTGAACTTCGGGCGGACGGAGTCGAATCCTATGGTTACGCCTTTTGAGCGGTTGGCAATGACCTTCACGGGCACTTGCACGAACAATGCAGCCAGCGGCGGCTGGCGTGTTCTCAACTCTGGACGTCCGTCCGCACTGCTCGTGGCGTCGTTCGAAACGCGCGGCAACGAAGTGTACCTGAAAGTCCGCTATGCAGGAACGCTGATGCTCATTAAGTGAGGCTGTTTCGTAAATCAGGCGCCTGGTGTTCGGCAGGGGTGCTTGGCGCTTATGGATTCGGGGACCTTATGAAATCAGACACGGGTTGTCTGGCTCTGGGAATGGCGTGGCTCGTGTCTGTTGTGACTGCCGGTGGCGAGGCGCCTGCAACGTTTCAGCGTTTGGTCAGCGCGCCGACACCGAAGATCATCGCCGCGGCGGAGGCTTTCCCCGGCGGCGGCTACGAGCCTGGCAATCTGCTGAAAGCCGCCGTGTCAGGCGGGTATCGGGCGGAGTATGCTTCACGCGGTAAAGGCGTGCGGACTTTCGTCGATCTCGACTTTGGAGAGGCGGTTCGGCTGGCCGCCTTTCGTCACATCCAGCGGAGGCTTCCCGATACGGTCGCTGAGGCAGTTTTGGTGTTCAGCGATTCGTCCGATTTCACTGCGGCGAAAGCCACCGTGAAAGTGAAGCATGTGGACGAGTCCGAAGCGGTGACGTTTGTGTCTTTCGCGCCGGTCGCGGCCCGCTATGTCCGCTGGCAGGTGACGGCGCTGGTGAAAGGGACCTCTCCGAACGTGGGTGGCAAGGGGCTTGAGTTCTTTGTCGCAGGAATGGCCGACGTCCGGCCGACGGGCATCGCAGTGGAGGGGCACACGGTTCAAGTGATCGACCGCAGAGGGGATACGCTTGTGCAACCGTTCCTCGTCGCGCTGGATTCCCCATATGCGGAGCCGGTGAAGGCTATGCTGCATGTCGAGGGTCAGGAGCCGAAGCCGGTGGACCTGGCCTTCGGAAAGCAAACGGTGCCGTTCACGGTTTCGGCAGGGGATACGGCGCGCTCCGTGACAGTCGCGCTGGAGGCGGGTGGCGAGACCGTGGTGTCACGCTCCGTTCCGGTCAAACCGGCCGCCAAGCGGACTGTCTATGTCCTGCCGCACTCCCACACCGATATTGGCTATACGGCGATTCAGACGGACATCGAGGAAAAGCAGATCAACAACCTGTTGCAGGGCATGGCCGAGGCGCGGCGCACGGCAGACTATCCGAAAGGCGCCCGGTTCGTGTGGAATGTCGAAGTGCTGTGGGCCGCCGATCTTTTTCTGCAGCGCCTGCCCGCAAAGCAGCGCGCCGAATTCTTGGCAGCTGTGAAGTCTGGACAGGTGGCGCTCAACGGCATGTATTTGAACGAACTGACAGGCCTTTGCCGGCCTGAGGAGTTGGTGCGTCTGTTCCGGTACGCGACACAGCTTGGCGCACGTACCGGCGTTCCTGTGGACGCGGCGATGATCAGTGATGTGCCCGGTTACACATGGGGCGCCGTCACGGCAATGGCACAGGCTGGGATCCGCTATTTCTCTGTGGCGCCGAACTACTTTGACCGGATCGGGGATATTCTGGTTCAGTGGGAAAACAAGCCGTTCTGGTGGATCGGCCCTGACGGACAGAGCAAGGTCTTGGTCTGGATTCCGTTTTGGGGTTACGCGATGTCGCATCGCTACGGCAAGATGTCGCCGCAATTGGTGGAGGAGTTCTGTGATGGCCTGGAGAAACATGACTATCCTTACGACATTGCCTACGTCCGCTGGGCCGGCCACGGAGACAATGCGGTTCCGGACGCCTCTATTTGCGATTTTGTGCGCGACTGGAATGCGGCGCATGCGTGGCCGCAGTTCGTGATTGCCTCGTCGGGCGAGGCGTTCGGCGCCTTCGAAAAGAAGTACGGAGACAAACTGCCGCAGGTGCGCGGGGACTGGTCGCCGTACTGGGAAGACGGGGCCGGATCGTCGGCCGCAGAAACCGCGATGAACCGCGCGAGTTCGGAGCGCTTGCGGCAGGCGGAGACGCTCTGGGCGCTGCTGGCACCCACGCGCTATCCGGTGGACCGTTTCGAAACGGCGTGGAGAAACGTGCTTCTCTACTCAGAACACACGTGGGGAGCCCATTGCAGCATTTCGCAGCCGGGCATTCCCTTCACCACGGACCAGTGGGCCATCAAGCAGTCGTATGCGACCGCCGCCAATCTACAGTCGCGGCAGCTTCTGGGCGACGCGGCGCAGAGCGGTTCAGGGTTTGTGTCCGCGCAGGCCTCTCCTTTTGTCGACATCTACAACACCGCCTCGTGGAAGAGGACTGAGACGGTTCTGTTGCCGCATGAGTTGTCTGAGGCCGGTAATGCCGTGACCGACACGCAGGGGAACCCTGTGCCGTCGCAGCGTCTGGTGAGCGGCGAGTTGGCCGTGCGGGTGCGCGAGCTGCCGCCTTTCTCGGGTCGGCGATATGTCCTGAAAAAAGAGGGCCAGCCGCCTGCCGTTGAGGGCGGCGTGAAGGCCAGTGGCGCGATGATCGAGAACGGCAGGCTGCGTGTGCGGCTGGACGAGCAGACGGGCGGCATTGTCGAGCTGCGTGCAGCCGGCGTCGCCTCGAACATGGCGGATACGGCCAGCGGGTATGCGCTGAACGATTATCTATATCTGTCGGGAGATGATGTGACGAAGCTGCAGCGCAACGGACCGGTCCGGATTACGGTGCGAGACCGCGGACCACTGGTGGCATCGTTGCTGGTCGAGTCCGATGCGCCAGGCTGCCATCTGTTGTCGCGCGAGATCCGGCTGACCGCAGGCGGTGAGGCTGTCGAACTGTTCAACCAGCTTGACAAGAAACGCTTGGAAGCGAAGAGCTACCATGCGGCCGAAGGCAAAGAGAGTGTGAATTTCGCTTTCCCATTCAATGTGCCTGGCGGCGAGATCCGCATGGATGTGCCGTTCGGGGTGTTTCGGCCTGAGCTGGATCAGATGCCCAGCGCGTGTAAGAACTGGCTGACAGTGAGTTCGTGGGCAGATGTG
>Ga0073936_10000327_pt1 | contig 71393 bp, 80 predicted proteins | sample AliMusrvi5mmetaG_FD_87041 | JGI IMG/M metagenome (GOLD analysis project Ga0073936, IMG submission 87041) | Freshwater lake bacterial and archeal communities from Alinen Mustajarvi, Finland, to study Microbial Dark Matter (Phase II) - Alinen... | ecosystem: Environmental > Aquatic > Freshwater >... | reverse complement strand
TTTTGCGCCGCCTTTTGCGCCGCCGCATCCCGCAGGCTGAAAAACAAGATCAGGAAAAAGAATAATACGGAAGAGCGGGCCGCGCATCCGGCGAAGCCTTTCCGGACAGAACGTCCTCTTGGTGGCAGTGTTTTCCGGGCTCGAAAACACGACGGGGCAGGGGATTTCCGCCCCTGTCTTGCTGAAAGATTTCGCATTGGCAAGATGCCCGCGCCGCAAGAAATGGCGGGGCACCACGGGCGGGCAACCAACGATCCGGGCATGGCGTTTCCCGATCTCATTTTTTGATCAGCGGTTGATCGATGGCGACCTCCATGCGCAGGTCGTTTGCGCGCGTGCCCTTTGTGAAATGGGTGCTGCTGACGCGGACGGTCGGCATCGAGGCTTCGATCTGTCCGAGCCAATTGAGGAGGCGCACGTAATCATCCTCAAAAATCAGGATGGCCCGCATCGCCTTCGGCACCGAGGCGTTGCCCTTCACGTCAACCGGCTCGAAACGCTGGGAGAGATTGACGAGATTGGATTCCTTGACCTTCATGGTAAAGTTGATTTCCGCGCTTTGCGGGTTGTCGAGCGTTTGAAAATACGGCTGCCAAGTTTTGAGGAAGGTGATGAGGTTCGCGGATTGTCGGCGCAGGTCGGCGAGTTGGACCCGTCCCTGGCCAAGGGCCTCCGAGGCCGTCTTCTCCGAGCTCTGCGCGTTCGCGGCTTCCTTCTGCATCGCGGCACTTGCTTTTTGCACCCACATGGTCGCCTGCACCAGAAGCACGATGAACAACGCGACGATCCCGCATGCCAGGTGTTTACTGTTCATTTGGAGGAGAGGGTTGAACGGAACGCGCCGAGGGATCCTGCCACACGAGGGTGGCGATGTAGTCCAGCTCGTTGCGGCCGAGCGTCTGCTGGGGCGAGAACGCCCGATATTTCTGCCCGGCAATCTTTTCGAGCGTGAAATCGAGTTGTTTGGTCGAGTCGGTGCCCAGCTTGATGGCGAGTTTGAGCTGGGCCGGGGCATTGGGATCGCGGTCGAGCCGAAGATCGACGATTGTGGCCCGCGGTCCCATGCTGCGCGCAATTTCGACAATGAGCGGCTGCAGCGGGCGCGATCCGGACACCCACGATTCGATATCGGTCGCAATTTTAATCTGGGATTCGAGACCCGTGCAATGCTTGAGGGCCTCCTGCGTTTCGGCGGCGAGCGATTCGGCTTGCGCCGTGTGGCTGTCCCGCTTCTGGACGGAAAGCCGATACTCGATCAAATAGATCACGCTCAGGATAATGGTGACCGCGATCGAGCAATAAAACAGCAGTGGCACAAGACGAAGAAGGATCGGAAGAGGAGGCGTGATCCCCTTCCGGTCAAACTTGAAATCATCGATTTTTCGTCCGGAAATTTGCATGTCAGTTTTGAAGCATCAAAGAAGCGAGAAGCCCCGGCTGGGAGAGGTCGTTGATCGGGCGGTTCGGGAGCACCGCGGCCAGCCGCTCGGTGATGCCGGGGAGGGGCTCGTCGGCAATCAGGGTGATGCCGATCTGCGGAGCCAGGCGGGCCTGGAATGGCGCGAGGAGATCGGTGATCGGCGCGAGATCGTCCTCATACACGTCGGTGCGGGAACGCAATTCGAGCCAGCGATCCTGATCCTGAACGAGCGCGCAGACGGCCCCCTCGCAGCAGACGATCAAAAACGTGCTGACCGGCTGCTCGGAGCCTTTGGTGGTGTTGACAAGGCCGAGGGCGTGGCGCAGCAGCACATAGGTCCCGCAGGCGATGCGCCCGATCTGGAATCCCGCCTCGCGGAAAATGGTTTCAACCCGGCGCGTCTGCTCCTCTTCGCAGGAAAAAAGAATGCTCGAATTGGTCTCCGGATTGTGGGTGAGCGCGTATTGTTTGCCGCGCTCGTAACGTCCGCCGAGAACCGCGCGCGGGTTTGTTTTCAAAAGCTCTTCGCTGCCGACCCTGCGGGAGAGATTGGTTTCGAGGCTGATGACATACCGGGTATTGACCGACACCGAGCACCAGCCATTTTCAGTGAGTTCTTTGAGGCGGGCGGAGGTTTGCGAGAGGATTTCTTTCGGATCGGCGCGCGCGACTTCCAGAGCGTCGATTTTCCCGGTTCGCTCGATGCTCCGCCACGAAAGCGCGTTGCGTCCGAAGCCGAAGAAAAGCGTGCGCATCACCGGGAACCGCCTGCGCCACGACGCCGTCGAATCGTCCGGCTCGGGACGGAACGCGGAAAAATTCAAGACCGCCTTGATGTCGATCCGGCTCATCGGACAATCTCCGGCTGCCGTTCGATGTAATCTTCGACATCCCCCCAGGAGAAGCTGTCGGCAAGTGGTGGGGCGCTGCTCTGAAAGCCCTCTTCGACGCGAAGGGAAAGGCTTTTTGCAAAATTGAACATCCCGCGTTTCCAGCCGGTCTCGAGTTCCTGGTCAAGCTTCTTGAAGTCCCCGCGCCGGATAATATTCACACAGCCGTCATTTTGCAGGAGCACTTCATGGATTGGAAAGCGCTTCCCTTTCTTTTCGTCGAGGAGCAGGCGCTGGCACATCACCAGGCGCAGGCAGTCCGCAAGGGTTTCCTGCGAGCTGTCCAGACGTTCGGAGGGAATGAGCTTGAGAAAACGCTGGACGGTCTGCGAGGCGGTGGACGTGTGCAGGGTCGCCACGACGACGTGGCCGGTCTCGGCCGCCTGCAGCGCGATTTCCGCCGTCTCGCCATCGCGGATTTCCCCGATGACGATCACATCGGGCGCCTGGCGCAGGGCGGCGCGGAGCGCCTTGGAAAAGTCAATTTCGTCGGATCCCATTTCCCGCTGGGAGATCAGGGAGGGCAGGCCTTCGGGGTAGATAAACTCGATCGGGTCTTCGAACGAGATCACATGTTCCCTCCGCCGTTTCGCGCGGTGGAGAACCATTGAGGCAATCGTCGTGGACTTGCCGCTTCCGGTGGCTCCACAGATGAGGAAGAGGCCGTTCTTCGCCTCCAGGAAGGACTTGAGCGCGGACGTGGGCACCTTGATCGCTTCAGGCTGCGGGATTTCGTTCGGCAGCAGCCGCAGCACCCAGCGCAACCGTCCCTGGGTCAGCATCTGGCTCACGCGAAACCGGCGGCCGTGCAAATCCATCGCGCTGTCGTCGCACCCGGGCTCGACGTGCGCGGGCACCACCATCCCGAACGTCGTGGGATCGTAGATAAGCTGGCCGTTTTTCTTGTAGGAAAGCGGCTCGCCGGGCGTGAGATAAAAGTCGCTGATGCCTTCGCCGGTCGAGAGATCTTTGATCCGCTGGCCGACCGGGGATTCCGGGGATAAGTCGAGAAGGCGCATGAGTTGTGTTGGAGACGGGAAAAAGGGCGAACGCGGACTACTGAATGACGCCGGCCGCGGTGAGCGCCTGGCGCAGGGTCATCCCGCCGTTGGTTCCCACGGCATCCAGTTTGTTGATGTTTTCAACCGTGGTCGTGGTGGGGTTGTCCCAATGGGCATAGTAGGTGAGAGGGTCGATGATGTTGGTTGTCGAGCCTTCGGGCGCCGTCATGCCGGTTGCCTTGAAAACCAGGTCATTGAAGTCCGAGTCTCCGCCGTTTGCGGTGTCCTCGATCGCATAGGCGCTGGTTCCGCTTCCCAGAGAAGCATACTGATTGGCATAGAACGGGAAGTTTGTGGCCGTGTTGGTGATGTCGTTCGTCCGGCTCAGCGAGGTCAGGGGAAAGACCTGTCCATTGGTTGTGGCCAGATTTTGCAACCTGGTTGATCCGTCCGGAAGCGTGCCCAAATTATTGAGCGCAGACAATGCGGCGGCCATCGTGCCGTTCGGGATCATGATGGCGGCCACAGTGTCGCCGGGCCGGAACACAAACTCCTTGTTGCTCTCGACCTTCAGTTGGTTCGAGGGAGTTCCGCTGCCGATCGACACATCTTTGGTGGTGTCAATGATCGTCTGTGCGCGGTCTCCGGCAATGACCCTCCGGATCGCCTCTATCAAAAAGTCTCTCTGTCCTTCCGGTGTATCCAGATTATAGACATCGGGACCCATGCCCTCGAGCGAGAACAGGGCCAGTGTCGAGGTATATCCCGCTTCGCGATAGACATAGCTCACCGGAACGATCCCGCTCGGGCCGACCGTCCAATAGCCGCCAGGGAACCCCTGGTAGCCGGGCAGATTTCCCACATTCCCGAGAATGTTTCCCGTTCCCGGGGTCACGCCGAGGTTCATATCGACCGCCTGCGTGGCATTATTGGACCAAACCCATCCGCTGGCGGCCGCGACATGCAACGGGGTGCGCGCCTCGGTGGCCGCGACTGTGGGAATGGATCCCTTGAAGCGGAACTTTTTTATTCCGGCGGGCCCGCTTCGGGCGGTGGTGAAAGCCTTGTTGGTTGAATCCCAATAGGCGCGCAGTTTGCCGGAGGCGGCTTCCGCGGAGGATTGCCAGGTTTCCTCACACCGCGACCCGTCCGCATTGGTCATTGGCGCCTCGACGCGCTCGTCAAGCACGCTGCTCTTGAGCCCGACGGTTTTGTCGGCGGATGCGGCATCCGCCCGTGTTTGAAGTGACAGAAGGACGGCCTGCCCCGTGCTGCCAAGCGCATTCGTCGTCTGCAGCTGGTGGAGTTGAATCGCATTGTTGATCTGCGCCACGTCCTGCGCCAGTTTCGTCTCGTCGGAAGTTTGTTTGAGATTTTGGGTGGCCACATATCCGGTGCCGCCCAAGATCGAAATGACTCCGATCACAACGAGAACTTCAACCAGCGTGAACGCCCTGTTGTAACGTTTCGCTTTCATGGCTGTATTATCCGCCTGACAAGCCGGAATGTAAAGGGGAAAAAGCACCCGTTATGTGCATGACACGGGACTTGCGGCGGGTTATGGGTTCCCGATGCTGACCATCGCGCTCAAGATGCTTTTTCGTGACCGGGCGAAATATGCGATGCTGGTGTGCGGGCTCGCCTTTTGCTCGCTTCTCATGTGCCAACAGACGTCGGTTTTTTGCGGCTTGATGATGTGGACGACCGCGACCGTGCGCAATATCGGGGCTCCGGTCTGGGTGGTGGACGCCAAGGTCGAGCAGGCGAACGAGGTGATCCCGATGCGCGAGATTGAGGTCGAGCGCGTGCGCGGCGCGCGGGGGGTGGCGTGGGCGGTGCCCCTCTACACCGGCATCGAGCAGGCGCGGCTCTCCGACGGATCGTTTCAGAATGTGCAACTGACCGGGCTCGACACCGGCACGCTGACCGGTCGGCCGATGGAGATGAGCGCGGGGCGCATCGAAGACCTGCGGCTCCCGAACGCCGTCGTCGTCGATCAGGTCGCCGTGGAAAAGTTCCGCCACAAAGGGATCACCATCCGACTCGGGACGACGTTTGAGATCAACGACAAGGAGGCAAGGATCGTCGGCATCTGCCATGTGGATCGCAGCTTTTTCGGCCAGCCGTATATCTATACAACCTACGACCGGGCGCTCGAGTATGCCAAGCCCACCCGCAAACAACTCAGCTTCGTGCTGGCCGGACCGGCGCCAGGCATTTCCGACGCCGAGCTTGCCACGCGGATCAGCCGTCTGCCCGGCCTGCGGGCGATCACCAAAGACGACCTCTTCTGGCTGACCGTGTGGTGGTATATCAAAAATACCGGCATCCCGATTTCCATCGGCACGGTGGTCATTCTGGGGGTGATCGTCGGCATCGCGATTGCCGGGCAGACTTTTTATCTCTTCGTGCACGACAACCTGCGCTTTCTGGCCGCGTTCAAGGCCATGGGAGCCCGGATGCCGACGCTGGCGGCGATGGTTCTTCTGCAGGCGTTTTCCGTGGGGTTCATCGGTTACGGGATCGGCGTGGGGTTGGCCGCGTGGTTCGGCAATGTGGTGCTCGCCAAGGAGCAGCCGCCGTTTTTCATGCCGTGGCAGGTGCCGGCATTCGTCGCCGTCGTGATCCTTTTCATCTGCGGGTTTTCCGCGCTCATCGGCCTGGCAAAAGTCGCCCGGCTCGAACCCGCTGTCGTCTTCCGATGAACCCTCCGGCAAACCCCGCCGTCCGGGTCGGGAATGTGATCAAGTCGTTTGCCGCGGGCGATACGCGCACGTTCGCGCTCAAGGGCGCGACGCTCGAAGCCCGCTTCGGCGAGCTCCTCATGATCGTGGGCCCGTCGGGTTGCGGCAAGACGACGCTCCTGAGCATCATCTGCGGGACGTTGAATTGCGAGGAAGGCGAGGTCAACGTCTTCGATCACGACCTCCGCCATATGAAAGATGGAGCCATCACGCGCTTCCGCTGCGAAAATATCGGGTTCATTTTCCAGCAGTTCAATCTCATTCCCACGCTGACCGCGGTCGAAAATGCGTCCGTGCCGCTCGTGCTCAACGGGGTGCGCAACGCGGAGGCCGAACGGCGTGCGGGCCGGGTGCTGGACGAAGTCGGCATCGGCGAGAAGCGGCATTCCTATCCCAACCAGCTCTCGGGCGGGCAGCAGCAGCGCGTCGCCATCTCCCGCGCGCTCGTGCATGCCCCCCGGCTCATCATCTGCGACGAACCGACCGCCTCGCTCGACGCGGCGACCGGACAAAAAACCATGGAGCTCCTGAAAACAAGCGCCCTCCAGCCCGACCGCTGCGTGATCGTCGTCTCGCACGACAACCGGATCTACCACTTCGCCGACCGGATCGCCGAAATGGAAGACGGCCGGGTCACCGGGCTTTTCGACGATCCAAAAAATTACCATCCCGCCCTATGATCACGATTTTCAAACGCCCGACGTTTTATGTCGCCCTCCTCGGCCTCCTTGCCGTTACCGGCATTGTCCTGCGTCAGCGCCAGACCGGGCCGGTCTCCCAGCCTCTCGTGCCGCCGCCGCAGTCGCCCTACACCCTCTCGATCGGCGCGCGCGGTCTGGTGGAGAGCGTGAATGAAAACGTGCGCATCGCCCCCACGGCGTCCGGCCTCGTCGGGAAAATCGCCGTGCGGGTCGGGGACACCGTCCGTGTCGGCGACCTGCTTTTCACGATGGACACGCGCGACGCGCTCTCGACGGTGAAAACCCAGGAAGCCCAGCTCGCCGTCCAGCAGGCGCGTCTGGCCGAGGCCGAAACCCTGCTGGCCGACCGCCGGGATCAGCTCGACCGGACGACCAGGCTCCGTGAAAAAAATGTGGCCAGCGAGGACGAGATTCAAAGGAACCGGTTTTCGTGGCAGACCGCCCAGCGCCAGCTCGAGCGATCCCGCGCCGACCTTGCTCTCGCCGACGCCCAGCTCAACGATGCGAAGGTCCGGCTTGACCTTCTCCTCGTGCGGGCGCCCCGCGCGGGCACGGTGCTCCAGGTTAATATTCGCGAAGGCGAATATGCGGCGGTCAGTGCCCCCGAGCCCGCGATCCTGCTCGGCGACACCCGCACGCTCCAACTCCGGGCCGACGTCGATGAATCCGACGCCCCGCGCGTGCGTCCGGGGAGCAAAGCGGTCGCCTTTCTCAAAGGCTCGCGCACCCGGCCGATCCCCCTCGAATTCGTCCGCATCGAACCCTATATCCTTCCAAAAAAATCCCTCTCCGGCGACAGCACCGAGCGGGTGGATACCCGTGTGCTGCAGGTGATCTTCCGGTTTCAGAACCCCGATTTTCCGATTTATGTCGGCCAACAGATGGACGTCTTCATCGACGAAAAAACAAAGTAACGCGGGCCGCCCCGGGCGAAACAAGACGCTTGTCGCGCGGGAACTCCCCGATAGAATGCCGCGCAGTCCGTCACGAAAATGAAGTTGCAACGCGTCTCTCTCGATTACCTGGCGAAGCTTGCCGGCGTCCATAAAGCCACTGTCTCGCGCGCCCTGCGAAATCATCCGACCATTCCGGTCGTCACGCGGGATCGCATCCACGCCATTGCCCGCCGCGAAGGCTATCGCCCGAACCCGCTCGTGGCCATGTATCAGGCCCAGGCCCGCTCCAACCGTCCGACGGCGATGCAGGCCACGCTGGCCTGGATCAACGACTACCCGAATCCGGCCTGCTGGCAGGAATTTCCCTGGCTGCGCGGATACCTGAGCGGTGCCCGCAATCGCTGCGAGGCCTGCGGATTTCGCCTGGAGGAAATTTCCACCGGGGAGATTCCCCACGCGGGGGGCAAGGATCCCGGGCGCCTCTCGGAGGTTCTGCGCCAGCGCGGGATTTTCGGCGGCATTCTGCCGCTGATGCTGCACCGGCAATATCTGCTCGAGGAATGGTCGGACTGTGTGATTTCCCTTATTGGAAGCGGTCATCAGGCCGCGCCGGGCGAGACTGCCGACAACGCCTCCCATTTTTATCCGCAGGGGTTTCCGATTGCCGACCGCGACTTTTATTTCAACCTCCGCCTCGCCTTCCAGAACGTGCTGCAGCGCGGCTACTCCCGTGTCGGATTTGTCTACAGTCGTTACCTCGACAGCGAATCCGAGGGCCGCACCCAGGCGGGCTTCCTCGTCGAACAGGCGCGGCTCCCCGAGTCCCAGCGCGTCCCGGTTCTTTTTCTCGAACGCTTCAAGGAAGGCCGGCCTCCCGCCTTTGACCGGTGGATGAAAATTCACAAGCCGGATGTGATTCTCTCGATCAATCCCTCCGTGCGCGATTGGGTCGAACAATCCGGACTCTCGGTTCCCGATCAGTGCGGGCTCGTCAATCTCAACGTCGTCGAGGACGTGGAAAACTGGAGCGGGATCCGGGAGAACCACGAGCACATCGGGGCCGCCGCGGTGGATCTCCTCATCGGACAACTCAGCCGCAATGAAATCGGAGTGCCCCGCCAACCCCGCAAGGTTCTGATCCCCGGAATGTGGCACGAAGGCGGCACGCTCCGGGCCGGAGCAACCCACGCCACCGATCGCCGGTGACAAAAAAATTGGGAGAAGCTTTTCAGGGCCTCTCCCAATTTGATTTTGCAATCCGCGATTAAACGGATGGCGTGGTTACTTTTTCTTCTTGGCAACTGCTTTCTTCGCAGGAGCCTTTTTCGCGACTGCTTTCTTCGCAGGAGCTTTTTTCACCGCTGCCTTCTTGGCAGGAGCTTTCTTGGCGACTTTTTTCTTTGGTGCTGGCATGTAATATCCCCCCTTTCTATCCGCAAATGCGGGAAATTGGTTTGTGAATAAAATGTGAATAACTCACTGGAAGTGTGAATAAGTCTCCGCGCGCGGGACGTCAATAGTTTTTCGCAAATTTTTCTTGATTTTTTTTTTGATTTTTCAAACGGCGGGAGGGCACCCGGGCCGGGAGTCAAGGATCCGTGCGGCTTCGGAGGCGATTTCCGCGACATCGCGGAGCCGTCCGATCCCTTCGTAACCGCAGGCGAGAATTCCTTCTTCGGGATCGACGAAGGTCACGCCGCGCGATTTCAGGCGCTCCACATTTTCCCGGGTCGCGGGATGCATCCACATTTTTCCATTCATTGCGGGAGCGATGAGAACCGGCGCGGTCGTTGCGAGGGCGAGGGAGGAGAGCGCGTCGTCGGCGATCCCGTTGGCGAGTTTGGCGATGCAGTTTGCCGTGGCGGGAGCGATCAGCAAAAGGTCGGCCCGGTCGGCGAGCGCGATGTGGCCGGGGCGCCAGGATTCCTTTTCATCGAAGATCCCGGTCGTCACGGCATTGCGGGAAAGCGTCTGGAACGTGAGCGGGCCGACGAATTCCGTCGCGTGCGCGGTCATCACGACAAAAACGTTGCAACCGTTTTTTGTGAGGCGGCTGGTGAGATCGGCGGCCTTGTAGGCGGCGATCGATCCGGTGACTCCGAGGAGGATGGTTTTTTTCATTGGGTGGAAAACGCGAGGCGGCGGCTGAGCGAGCGTTCGGCGCGCATGATGGCGCGGAAGGCGTTGAAATCTTCCTCCCGTGATCCGCTGACAAGCGTGTAGCGGTAGTGCGGCCAGCGCTCCATTTCGGCGGCGGCATTGCGGAGGCGGGTGGCGAGCTGGCTTTCGTCCTCGGTGCCGCGTCCGCGCAGTCGCCGCTCGAGTTCCGCGAAGCCGGGCGGCATGAGAAAGATGTCGGCGAGAGCATTTCGGATGACGGGATCGTTGCAGGCGCGGATGGCCGCCGCGCCGGCCGTATCGATGTCGAGGAGGACGTCCGTTCCGGCGGCGAGGTTCGTCGTAACCGAGGATTTGAGCGTCCCGTAAAAGTTTCCATGCACCTCGGCGTGTTCGAGAAAATCACCGGCCGCGATGTGGGCGCGGAAGACGGCGGGTGACAGGAAAAAGTAATCTTCGCCATGGGTTTCGCCGGGTCGCGGGGCTCGTGTGGTGCAGGAGACCGAGAAGAGGAAATCCGGGGATTTGCGGAGCGCGGCCGCGAGCGTGGACTTGCCGGCACCGGACGGCGCGGAGAGAACGAAGAGGATGCCGGAGCGGCTGGGGATCGGGTTATTCAATGTTGGCGAGTTGTTCGCGGAGCCTGTCCAGCCCGGTCTTCGCCTCGATGACAAGGCGGGAGATCGCGAGGTCGGACGCCTTGGATCCGAGCGTGTTGAATTCGCGCCCGAGTTCCTGGGCGAGGAATTCGAGCGTGCGGCCGACCGGGCCGTCGGCGGAAAGTTTTTTTTGGAACTGATCGAGGTGGCTGGCGGCGCGATCAAGTTCTTCGGTGATGTCGCCGCGTTCCGCAAGGAGTGCGACCTCGGTGAGCAGGCGCGGGTCATCGGGGGAGCGCGCGAGGCCGGATCGTGCGATCCGGCGCAGAAGGGACTTGCGCTGGCTGGCGGATGCGCGGCGCGCGAACGGCGTGATTTTTTTCACGATCCCCGCGAGGCGTTGCGCGCCTTTTGCGAGGATCCGCCGGAGCGACTCCCCCTCACGGCGGCGCGTCGCAACGAGGCCCCGGAGCGCGGCATCCAGCGCGGCGAGCACCGCTTCTTTCGCGCCGTCGCCGGAGGGCTCGGCCGAGCCCGCCACGCCCGGAGCGGACAGCACGTCGGCGATGCCGATCTCGCCGGGAACGCCAAGGGTTTTTTGCAGGGCCCGTGCCTCGCGCAGGTAGGCCGCGGCACGGACTCCGTCGAGAAGATGCCCGGAGGAACCGTCAGTGCGGGCGAGCGTGAGGTTGACCTGCACACGCCCGCGCGCGATGACGGACATCACGTGCGCGCGCACGACCGGATCGAGCCAGGCCGCCCCCCGCTCGGAGTGGAACACAACCTCGGCGGTCTTGCGGTTCACCGAGAAACATTCCACGACCGCCGTCCACGCTTTGGTTCGGGCCTCTCCGCGTCCGTGCCCTGTCATGCTTGTCATGAACGGGAAATTATCCGCAGGGCGGGGCCGGTGTCGAGGCGCAACGCAGCGGCAGACGGTCAGGCGGATGCCGGGCGATCGGTGTAGAGGGCGACCAGCGCGGCGCCGATCGCCTGGGAAAGTTCGCCGAGCGACGCCGGGACAATTTTGAGGGATTGGCGCTGGACCGGGAAGAGCCAGGGTTCGGCTGCGGCGCGGATTCCGCCGAGGTAGCGGGCGCGGAATTCCTCGGTGGTCGCGTGCGGATCGATGAGGCCGCCGCCGATGACCACAAACTCCGCATCGAGCGCGAGCGAAAGATTGGCGACGTGGAGGCCGAGGGCCTTGGCCTGATAATCGAAAATCTCAAGCGCCAGCAGATCGCCTTTCTGGGCGCGGGTTCGCAGGGAGAGGGCTTTTTCTTTGGGCGGCACGGTGGAGTGGGCAAGTTCGTGGCCGGGATATTTCGGGAGAAGGAAGTCGAGGTATTGGGGAAGCCCGGAAAGCGCGGTGTAGGCCTCGACGCAACCCCAGGCGCGCCCGCACCCGCAGATGAACGGCGGAAGGCCGAGGAGGTGAATCGGCGCGGCCATGTGGCCGGCCTCCATCCCGTTGAGGGTGTCGCCCTCAAGCGGAAGCCCGTTGGGATCCACGTAGGCGGCTCCGAGCCCGGAGCCGGGTGCCAGCATAATGACGCCCGCCTTTTTGTGATTCCGGATCTTGGCGGCTTCGGCGACGCCGCCGTAGTTTCCGTCGTTCCCGACGACGAGCGGGATTGCGCGTCCGGCCTGCCGGGCAAGGGCCCGCGCGTATTCGGCATGGAATTCCCATCCCGCAAAGGAGGGGGGAAGATTGGGCGTGCGGTCAAGAATGCCATAGGACTGGTAAGGGCCGGGCATCGCCAGTCCGACCCCGCGCACCTGATCCCAGACGAGCCGGTTTTCGGAAAGGAATTTTTCCACTCCGTCAATCCACCCGGCGATAACGACCGCGGTGCCGAGCTGGGAGTTGGTCGAGCTTTGGGCGAGATCGAGGGAAATCGGGGTGCCGTCCGCGAAAACTCCGCAGGTCTTCGATGTCGTTGCGCCGCTGTCCGTGCCGAGGTAAACGTCTTTCATAGGAGAAGGCGAATCTAGCAAATCGTCGGAGAAAGGGAATGGCAAAGAGATTCCGCACGCCAAACCAACCGGCGACCGGACGACTTCAGTGGATTTCGATGGGACATTTCGGGATCGCCCGCAGGAAGGAGCGTCCGTAGGGCTTGTTGACGATCCGGCTGTCGAGGACCACGATCGTTCCGGTGTCCGACTTGCTGCGGATGAGGCGGCCGACTCCTTGGCGGAGTTTGAGGATGGCTTCCGGAAGGGAATAGCTCTCGAAGGCGCGTCCGCCCTCGGCCTCGATCGCTTCGAGGCGGGCCTCGGTGAGCGGGTGGTCGGGCGTGGCAAACGGAAGCCGGGTGATGATGACATTCGAGAGGGCTTCTCCCGGGACATCGACGCCGGTCCAGAAGCTGGAGACGCCGAAGAGCACGCTGTGCGGGTTCTCACAAAATTCTTTGACCATCCGCTGGGCGGGCATGCCGTTCCCCTGCACGAGGAGCGGCCAGCCCTTCTTTTCAAAATGGGACTCCATGGCCTCGGCAACCGTCCGCATCGTCTGGTAACTCGTGAAGAGCACAAACGCGCGGGCTTTGCTGCGGTCGGCAAAATGCGCGATCCATTTTTCGAGGGCTTTTTCGTAGCCGGGATCCTTCGGCTCGGGCATCTGGCGGACAAGATGGAGCACCATCTGCCGCTCGTAGTCGAACGGGCTCCCGATCTGCACCGGCGGCACTTCCTCCGCGCCCACGCGCCGGCGGAAATACAAAAGGTCAGGGGTGCCGGTCGAAAGCGTGGCGCTGGTGAGGACGGTGCAGGCTCCCTCGCGGAAGAGCAGGCGCCGGAGGGCGTCGGCCAGATCCACCGGCGCGGCGCGCAGCGTGCAGAACTGTTCGCGGCGGCCGAGCTGCTCGACCCAATAGACGTGGTCGGGCTGTTCGAGAGCCAGAAAATCGGAGATGGAAGCGCGGGCGGAGCGCAGCTTGCGCGCGGCATCCTGAAGCTCCGCCGCGCCGGTTTCATCCTGGCATTTGGCGGCCTCGATCCCGATGAGTTCGCCGAGCTTCGCCAGGGTCGAGCAGACCGCGCCCCCGTCGGCCACGCCGGCTTCGCGGACGCGAAATTCCCGTCCGCGCTTGAACACGCAGTGCGAGGCCACCTGGTTGAAAAAGCCATCAACCTCGGGAAGAATATCGGCGACCGCGCGGCAGGCGTTCCCGTTTTTCATCATCTGGAAGAGGCCTTTTTTTGTGCGCGGGTTGTAGAGCCTTTGCACAACCCTGCGGAGCCCGATCTGCGAGACCTCCATGCCGATGTGCCGCGAGGCGACCTCCTCGATCGTGTGGGCCTCGTCAAAAATCACAAAGTCGTTCGCGAAAAGAAGCCCGCCCGTCCGGCTCCCGGCATCCTCGACCCCGCCCAGCAGGGTGAAGAAGAGCGCATGGTTGAGCACGACGACCTGCGCCCCCGCGACCCGGCGGCGGAGGGCCTGATAAAAACAACCGGATTGCGGGCCGCACGTCTTGGGCGTGCAGAGGTGCTGCTCGCTGCGCACTTCCTCCCAGACCGCCGGATCCGGCTGCTCGAGGAAATCGCTCAGCGAGCCGTCTTTTGTTGTGAGCCCCCATTCGCGAATCCGCTCGAGTTCCGAGCGCTGCTCGGTGGTGAAGAGGTCGCCGCCCGACTGCCCGAGCGCGCGGGCGAGCCGCGTCGTGCAAAGGTAGTTCTGCCGGCCCTTCAGAAGCACGGCTTCGAATTCATCCGGGATCAGCTTTTGAACCAGCGGGATGTCTTTATACATGAGCTGCTCCTGGAGCGCGATCGTGTGCGTCGAGATCACCGCCTTGCGCTTGCTGCGGAGCGCGTGCAGGACGGCCGGGATCAGGTAGGCGAGGGATTTCCCCACTCCGGTGCCGGCTTCCACGACAAGGTGTCCGCCCTGCTCAAGCGTGCGGGCGACCGCGCAGGCCATCTGCTGCTGCTCCGGCCGGTATTCAAAATTGGACGCCAGCGAGAGCTTGCCATCCTCGGAAAAAATCCCGTGGATTTCGTGCTCAAACCCCGAAACGCCCGCACCGGCGCAGTCCTCCCGAAGTGAAATCATATCGGCACAGTCTGACTGCCCTCCGGCGAATCCTCAATCAATCATTCTCCGCGTTTGCTCCATCGTACTCCTGCGAAACGGGCCGTATTGGCCATAAATTCTTACGGACGCATTATTCGAGGGACGGTTGGACAACTTCACCCCGGGCTTGGGCTTCGATGTTGTCGTAGGAGCCGAAGAAGTCCGAATTGGAGTCGAGCCAGAGGGTGATGCGGTGCAGATCCTCAGGCGAAAGCTTCACATCGTGATGGCCGGCAGCAAGCATCTGGTAGAGCTTGGAAGCCCGCGCGCCGAATTTGCCCGGGATGGTACGCGGGGTGGTCCAGAGGTCGAAGCCGGTTTGCTTCGCTGCACCGTGGTGGAAAGCAAACGGCGCAAGGCTGCGGTACGAAGCGAACCAGCGGAACGGATCGCTCATGAAGTCGCCCTTCGTGAGGTTGGGAGCTTTCCCGGTTTTGTCTTCTTGATGGCAGGCCACGCAATTCTTTTCCAATACCGGCTGGACGAGTCGGGGGAAGTTGAAAGGGTTCGACCCATCGGGCTCGGGCGCGATCTTGGAAGGGGCACGCTTGAAGGCCAGCGGCGCCCCGCCACGGGGAGGGATGGCCTGGGAGCGGTTGTCGTGGCAGCCCGAGCAGGTGAGCATTTCTCCCGGCTGCGCCCAGGTTTCGCTGCGCATGCCCTGCACGGCGAGGCCGTTCTCGTCTAGGGCTTGGAAGAAGACGGCCTTTCCGGCGGGGATTTCAAAGTAGGCGCTGCCGTCTATTTCTACAGGCACTGTCCCCAGCACCGCGCGGGCCGGGGTTTCGCAACCGTAGCCGATCTGCGGGGCGTGGTGCACGGGGGTCGTTTTCAAAATGGGGTGCATGATGCGCAGGGCTTTGATTTTCACGCCTTCCGGAAAGGGCAGCCGGGAGTTGCACACGTTCACGACGCCCATCTTCGCCATGCCGGGCCGCTCGGAATCGCGCGAAATCTCCGGGATGATCGGCGGCATGGGACGCGGCGACAACGGAATGGGGCTGAGGCAGGAAACGCGGGGATCGCGGTAAAGAAGTTCCTCATTACCGAAAACGTCGATGAGGTAGATTCCGTATTTCTCGCTTTTGGGCGTGGGGCTGTAGACAGCGAGGAAAAATTCTTCACTGAGCGGCCAGGGGGTCGCATAGAAATGATGTTCGGTATGGAGCACCTCGCACTCGGGGAAGCGCGCGCAGGGAGTGATGCGGCGCACCTGGCCCATTTTATCGTCATCGGGAATGGCGGGATCAACGGTGATCAGCGAGCCGTATGCCTGCCCGTGATGGGCGACGGCCACCGCCACGAGTTTGCGTGAACCGGGGATGGCGCGGATGCCCAGTTCCATGAGCGGGCGATCCTTCGAGTTGGCTGCATAGTTGCCGTGGAGGGATCGCGGGTCGCGGCCATCGGGAGTGGTGATCCACGGGTGGTGGGCCTGATTAGCTCCGCGGTCGATGTAATCCCAGCGCGTGAAGACAACCATGCCGTTGTTATCGACGGTGGGACCCCATTCGTGGAGTTCGTGAGGGCTCAGGCAGACGATGTCGCTGCCGTCGGTCTTCATGGTGTGGAGGGTGTAGTTGGGACAAGGACGGTCTCCGCTGCAACGGAGGAAGCCGCCCCGGCGCTCAGAGATGAACGCGATCTTGCCGCTGGGCAGCCAGCACGGATCGAACTCGTTCCACGGGCCGTCGGTCAATTGCGTGAGCGACGAGCCGTCGCCGTTGGCTTTGAAAATGTGGAACGTGCTTTCCCGGGTCCACTTGCCTTTTTTGGCATCGGCTTCGGTAAAGGCGAAGAGGATTTGCCTGCCATCGAACGAGAGCGAGGGTGAGAGGAATCCGCCGTTTTCGAGCTTGCGGCCTTGGAATCGTCCGTTGGAGCAGAGGGCATTTTCAAGGAGATTGACCGCCTGCGGATTTTTGGAAAACGGGTCTTTGAGGACAAAGAGTCCGCCCCCTTTGACGGCAAAGCAGCCGTAGTATTGGTCGCACATGTGCTCATAGCGGGCGGGATCGCGCTTGAGGAAGAGCAGGTCTTTGATCCCGGTCAGCAACGGATTGGCGAAGGCGATCTGGCGACGGAGCGCCACGGTCTGCGAAAAGAGCGCCCTGCGTGCCTCGGCATCGGAGACATCGGTTTTCGCCGCAAGCTCCTCAAGCGCGCGCAGGCTTTGCGCCTCAGAGGCGAGATCGCGCGCATCTTTCATGCCTTGGACATATGTGAGCAAGGCTCTCGTGCGGCGCAGAACCACATCGGCGGGGTCGCGGTCGGCCAAAGCAAGGAGAGCCTCTTTGTTTGCGGCTTGTGAGAGGAGGACTTCGTGGTCGGCCTGCGCCGTGGCGTCCAGCTTTTTGAAGGCGGCGAGGCTCGTCTGGAGTCGCCCATATTCGGCCGACACCTCGCCCTGAGCCGGCGAGAGAACAACAGATGCAGGCTGCGGCACATCGGCGGCGATGCCTGTCGCCACCGAAGGGAAAACAAGCAGTCCCAAGAAAAATGCAAGACCAACTCCCCGAGAGAGCATTTTTATCAGAACGGGCAGATCGACTCTTTGACCTGCTTGGTTCCCCAGACCGAGACCTCCTCGATAAAGCAGTTTTCAGGAACGTCCACGCAATGGACGAGCGTGCGGGCAAATTCCTCCGCGCCCGGATAGCCTTCCATCCAGGAGCCATCGATACCGGAGGCGTCGCAGAATCCCGTGCGGGCAGCACCGGGGATGAACGTCGTCGCTTTCCCTCCCCATTGCGCCATTTCGAGATGGATGCAGCGGGTGAATCCGACGAGGCCGGCTTTTGCGGCCGTATAAACCGACCAGTTGGGCCAGGAATGATGGGCGCAAGCGCTCGAGACATTGACGATATGCCCACGACCGGCGGGCTTCATCACTTTGATCGCTTCGCGGCAACCCTTTGCCACGGAGGCGAGGTTCACGGCAAGCGTTTGCTCGATATCTGAATCTTCCATCTCCTCGACTGGGGCAATCTTTCCGCCGGCCCCATGATTGTTCACAAGCACGTCCAGCCTGGCAAAGCGCGTGATCGTGGCATCGAGCAAGCGCTTCCAATCATCGGTCGATGTGGCATCGGCTTGCACTGCGAGCAGGTTCTTGCCCGCCCCGAGGGCGGCCTCGGCCTGATGAAGCTTTTCAGCATTGCGCCCGGTGATCACGAGATTGCCTCCCAGTTCAAGAAGCATGCGAGCGGCTTCGAGTCCAAACCCGCTGGTGCCGCCTGTAACGATGATTGTTTTGTCTTGGATGTAATGTTTCATAGATTTGATGGAGCTAAAGTTAAGGCACAGGAATGACTTCGCCCTTCGACTGTTCGGCCGTGTGCTGGAAGTTCCCAAAGAAATCCGAGTTACAGTCGAGCCAAAGCGTGATGCGGTGGCGATCTTCCGGGGAAAGCTTCAATCCGTAATGGTCGCCATCGAGGATCTTCATGAGCTTCGACACTCTGGCGCCGAACTCCCCGGGAATCGTGCGCGGCGTTGTGAATCTCGGATCGTCGAAGAAGAAGGCGAATTTTTGCAGGTTTTTATAGGACGTGAACCATCCGCTCTTATCTTTTTCCCAGTCACCTTTGGAGAGATCGAGAGCCTTTTTTCCCGTGTGGCAGGCAACGCAATTGCGATCAAGTACCGGCTGGACCAAGCGCGGGTAGCTGAAGGGGCATGAACCTTCGGGCTCCGGCGCAATCTCCGAGGGTGCTCGCCGAAATGCAGAGGGGTTGCGCGTCTTGGGGGCCGCGGCGCGGTGGACAGGGTTGTGGCAGCCCTGACAGGCGAGCATTTCGCCGGAGTGCAAGCTGGTGTCGCTGCGCATCGATTGGACGGCGAGACCCTTTTCATCAAGGGCCTGGAAATAGATCGGACGGTGCACCGGGACGTTAAAGAACGCGCTGCCATCGGCATCCACTGGCACGGTTCCGAGTACGGCACGGCAATTTTTCTGACGGCCGTACCCGATGCGGGGGACGTCTGCAATCGGAGTGGACTTACTCAACAGCTCAATCACCCGCAGCGATTTGATGACTGTTCCTTTTGGGAAGGGCTTGAGAGAATCATAAACATTCACCACGCCAACTTGCGCTGTCTTCGAAGGCTCGCCGGAGGCGATCTCGCCTCGCGGAAGACCTTCCGTCGTGCGGCAAGGAATCACAGGCGGCACCGGGCGCGCGCGGAATGGGATCGGGCTCAGGCAAGAAATGGCGGGATCCTGGTAGATCAGCTCACGGTTCCCGAAGCTGTCGATGAGGTAAATCCCAAAACGGTTGGACATCCCACGGGCAGCACAGCCTTCGGGATCGTACACGCAAAGAAAAAACTGTTCGCTCAGCGGCCATGCGGTGGCGTAATGCTGCCCGATCGCCTTTGAAATGGTCGCCTCGGGAAATCCCGTGTCGGGAGTAATGGTTTTGATAGGCGCCATCTTATCGTCGTCCTCCACTTGTGGATCGATCAGCACCAGCGAACCGTAGGCCTGCCCATGATGCGCGGCGGCGGTTGCGACAAACTTGCGGGAGTTGGGAATGGCACGAATGTCCATCTCCATAAGCGGACGATCCTTCTCGCTGAGCGCGTAGTTGCCCTGCAAGGCGCGCGGATCGCGTCCGTCGGGCGACGTGATCCAAGGATGGTGGGCCTGGTTAAATCCGCGGTCCACATAATCCCAGCGCGTGTAGATGATCATGCCATCATTGGTCACGCTCGGCTGCCACTCGTTGGATTCGTGGTAGCTTAGACAAACGATGTCCGAGCCATCGGCGTTCATCGAGTGGAGGGTATAGACCGGCACGGGCCGACCGTGGCAGCGTCCGTAGCCGCCGCGCCGCTCGGACATGAAGGCGATCCGGCCGTTGGGCAGCCAGCACGGGTCGATGTCGTTGGTCGGACCGTCGGTCAGCTGGGTCAGGTTCGAGCCATCCGCACCCACTTTGAAAATGTGAAAGGCCCCCTCGGGAGTCCACTCATAGCAGTTCGGCTTTCCAATCTCGGTGTAGGAAAAAAGAATCTCCTTGGCATCGAACGAAAGATCCGGAGATAAAAAACCGCCTGCAGACGTGAGCTTCTTGCCGGCAAAGCGACCGTTGGTGCACGTGGAATCCGCGAGCAGGTCGCGAGCTTTGGGCGCATTGCCAAAAGCATCTTCGAGCACGAAGAGTCCCCCACCCGGCCGCGCATGGAAGCCGAAATATTGGTCGCACATGTGGTTGCCCTGCTTTTCGTGAGGAGGCAGAAAGTCGCGCTTGATGAAAAGGATCTTCTGAAAGTCCAGGAGCGGGTTGGCAAAGAGCGCCTCGCGGCGCAAGGCTCGGAATTGTGCGATTTCGGCTTCGATCTGTTTTCTTGTTGCGTTATCATCCGAACGCGCCATGGCAGCATTGATCTGTTTGCCGAGCGCCTCAATCTTAGAGCGACGTTCGTCTTGTTGGTATTGGCCGGGGTACGTCTTGTGGAGAAAATCGATGGCCGCCAGCGCGTGAGCTATCTCGGCAGGCATTGCGCCGAGTTCCTTGCGGAACGCCGCTATCTTTACCGCCGCGAGGAATGCGGCCGCCTTGTCTGCGTCCAGCACCTTGACGTGCGAGGGCTTTCCGATCTCCTGGTTCCGGCATGTCCACAGGAGCTTTTTATCTGGCGAAACAGCAAAGATCGGCACTCCGCTATGATAGGCGGCAACGACCGTCGTTCCATCTGGCAGCCGCTGGGAGCCGGCGGCATAGGTGAACCACATCTCAGGAACGTCATTTTTCGTGAGGTTCCACACCACCTTTCCGCTCGGATCGATTTCGGCCAGAGATGAATCGTAGCCGCCGCCCACGAGCAGGTTGCCATTTGCGAGCAGATCGGCGCTGTGCAGGGCGTTCCAGATCAGCCCCTGTTTTTTCATTTCCGCTCCCGCAACGAGACGCACGGACTTTCCGGCCGGATCGAACTCGTAGAGATTGTTCTCCCCCTTGGCGCAAACGAGGTAGTTTCCATTCGGCAACTTGCGCACCTGCCGCATCTGTTCGTGTGCGCTGCCTTGGAGGGGAAGTTTGATCTCCTTCACCAGCTTGCCCTTCTTATCGAGCTCAAGAATCCGAGCGGAGCCACCTTCTCCGAACACCACGCCGCCATCGGGAAGCGGCTGGCAACTATGAATCTCAATCGCTTTCCCCGCCGACCCCGTGTACTGCCACACTACAGAATTGTCAGGCCTCACGACCTTCACCACATTGCCTCCCGATGTCAGCACGTTGCCGTCATCCAGAAGCCATGCATCCTGACAGGCACCGGGCAAATCAGTTTTCCAAACCACCTGATCGTCGGCGGACACGATGTACGCCGCCTTGTTGGTGTAGCTCGCCACCAGCAAAAACGGGTGCGCGGGCGCTGCAGGGGCCGACGCATTCAGCATGGGCAGACCAAACACGGCAAGAATGGCGAGAGTTTTCATCATGGGGAAAGTGCCGAACGGTGCAGTTCCTGAGCCTTCTCAGCCGGAATCCACCGGCAAAGCCGGACGCTTGAGAGATGGCGCGAACAGTTCACTGTAGATGCCGCACCTTTTGATTGCAATGGGCAATCAAGGCAGAAATACGTCATGCAACGTGAAGGGAGCGACCACAATCGACTTGGGTGTCGCGAGATAGATCACCAGACGGGCGGTATCGGGCAGCTTCGTTTGAAAGTTGTAGGTTTTTCTCTCTTTCGTTTTTCCGTTGCCCGACGAACTCCATCCATTCCCTTGAATCTTGTTCCCGCTTGCATCTTGGAACTCCAAACCCGCCACCATTTCTTTTGGATCCTTCAGTTGCACGGTGATGCTGTTCGGGCCGCCCCCAATACTGAACATTTCCCCAAAAGCTCCTGCTATTGCCTCTCCAATATTTGCTTTGGAATTCTTTTTCGCTTCCTCTGCTTGTTTTGCCTTTTCCGCTTCGGCCTGCTCTTTTGTGTAAGTGATGATTTCAATTCCCGCCGCGCTCAATGCCGGAGATGCAATGGGCAGGCCTCCCAGTTTCTGAAAGTCATCCACTTTCACGATTGAATCCGGATCATTCTTCGGAACAAACAAGTCGGCCTCGCCGGTCAGTTCCTTGATCGCGGTTGCTTTTCGCGTGGGATTTTTCAAATCCACGCTCAGTTCCCAACTTTGTCGGTTCTGCCCGTTCTTCTTTACAAACTCCTTCTTCTGCTTTTCATGATCGATCAAATCGCGACCGGTATCATCCACCGCCGTTTTTATCACCGTTCGTATGGATTCCGCATCGGCAACGGAATCGCCCAAGAGTTTGATTTTGACCTCCAGGCCTCCAAAAAACTGACCGGTGGTTCGGGAATCTTTCACATCGCCAAGTTGGGTCTGAACCTGGGCCTCTGCTGTTGTGGCAAGGGCGATTGTTGAAATAAGGAAGAGGGGAATAAGCCGTGTTTTCATTGGTCTTTGTTCCAGATGTGCCGCGAAGATGGTTGAAATGCGCTCGTGATGCAATCCTTACCTTCCTTCCGCTTTTCCACTTCCCCGGTGATAAAACATGAAAAAATCCAAGAAAGAGCGAATCTGGATGTCGCGCGCAAGATCTATACCATGCGCATCGCAGCAGGACTTTCCCAAGCCGACCTTGCGCGTCGCATCGGCACAACCCAGTCCGTGATTTCCCGGTTGGAAGACGCGGATTACGACGGTCACTCCATGGCCATGCTCACCAGGATTGCCGATTCTTTGGAAAAGCGCGTGGAAATCCATTTCGTCAACAAACGCTCCCGCTTGCAACCCGCTTAGAGCGGTTTAAATAAAACTGTAGCCATCGCTTTGGGGCGGCGCAGGCTGTTGTGCTGCATCGTCACCTCGGGCAGTATGTTTTCATACAGCCTTCTCGCTGCCGCCGCAGCCCACCAGCTCACGGCGCTCCCAAATCAACGGCCACATCTTTATTTAAAACGCTCTAATCTTTCAACAACGGATTGACATGCCGGATCGAAATGATACTTTATCTATCAAATGAAAACGGCCACTGTTGCGGATTTGCGGAATAATTTCGCCACGCTTTCCAAGTGGATCCATGATGGCGCGGCCGTCATGATCACCAAGCGCGGGGTTCCCTTCGCCACCATCACTCCGGCTCGTGCGCGCAAGACGGCTCCGCCAATTGACCGCATGTCCCGGCTTCGCAGGATGTTTCCAAGCGGCCCCGTCAAGGGAGACGTGCGGGACGTGATGGACTACGACCGGGGGGACACATGACGAGCACCTACATTGACTCTTCCCTTTTCGTGAAGTCTTTCATTTTTGAACAGGATTCCCCGGCGGCAATCGAAATCATCGAAGCGGTCGGCGAGCCGTTCCTGTTCTCGCATATGCATGAAATCGAGATCCCGAACGCGATCCGCTTGAAACGCTTTCGCGGGGAGATCACGCGGAAACAGGAATCCCTCGCGATCCGGGCTTTTGAAGCGGACGTTGACTCCGGGCGGTTTTCCCGCCCGGCTTATGACATCGGCGCTGTATTTGCCAGGGCAGAGCATCTTTCCGGGCGACACTCCGGGGATATCGGAACCCGAAGCCTCGACCTTTTGCACGTTGCGGCAGCTTTGGAAGCCGGTTGCACTGTCTTTGCATCCTCCGATCAACGCCAGCGCAAATGCGCGGCACTTTCCGGGCTGAAAGTCATCCCGGCCCGGCTCCCCTCCGCGTCCGCAAGCAGATATCAATAATAAATGCCTGACCTGAATGGCATCTTTCGCCTTACGATTTATGCGAATAATCTTGGCAACTCGATGGGATTTGGTATGGTATTTCCATGAAAGCGATGGCTACGGTTGATGCTGTTGGTCGGTTGGTCTTGCCAAAGTCGGTTCGGGAGGCCATGGGCGTCTTCGGGCGCTCCCGGGTGATTCTGGAGGTTTTCGGAGGCAGAACACAGATTTCCGTGGCAGAGCCACCCCCGAGTCCTTCCCTGAGGAAAGGTGGGCGACTGGTCTTTTCTGGATCGGTTCCAGAGGGATGGGACAGCGGCGAGGCCGTTTCCAAGATGAGGCGTCAACGGTTGGGGCAATGAGTTTTTTCCTCGATGCCTCCGTGCTTGTGGAAGCCTGCCTTCTGAACAGCAGGAAATTCGCTGAGGCTGACGCGCTGGTTGCGGCGGGCGGCTGCACTTCGGCTCATGCCCTTGCAGAGGCCTATGCAACCCTCTCAGGCGACAAGCGGATCAGGATCAACCCGCATGACACGGCGGAGATGGTTCTGGACTGCGGATCGAAGCTCCGCATCGGCGTTCTCGGTGAGGCGGAGCTTCTTGAACTGATTCGCCGTGCCCCTTCGCGCGGAATCACTGGAGGGTCGTTCTACGACGCCATTCATGCCGAAACCGCAAGAAAGATGGCCTGCTCGAAAATTTACACCCTCAATGAAAACCACTTCCGACATGTGGCGCCGGACTTGGAAATAGCCCCGCTTTAGATGACAGCGGTTCACTCCTCACTTTCGCTTCCTCGACTTCTTCAAGTGTCTCTCCGCTCTCTTCCTGAAAACTGAAAACATTCCTCTTTTCCGCCCGCGCATGAAAAAATCCAAGAAAAAGCGAACCGCCCGTGCCGGGGCTGCGAAACCCGCCAATTCCCAAGATGTCAAAAGGCAAGGACTGGTACCCCTTCGATGCCACCTGCGATGAAGGGATCCCCGGCGCATTTCTCATTCCCTGACCGCTGACTTCCCTTTCCGATTTTCGCCCATTTTCCGGGGGCCTTAAAAGGTTGACTGCAACCATGCGGTTTGCAATACAAGTGCCATGAAAACGCTTCAACTCCGCCTTCCGCAGGAACTTCGTGAGGAAGCCGATTCCGTTCTCGGAGCGATGGGGTTGGATATGCCAACGGCCGTTCGTCTCTACCTTACCAAAATCGTTCAAACCCGCAGCATCCCGTTCTCGCTCGACGCCGGTCATTTCGAGGTCATTCCCGTGGGCGACGCGACACAAAAGCGCATGGATGCGGTTGCGGCAGCCTGGAGCCAAAAAAAGCGCTTGAAATGAACCTGGTCGTCTCCCGGCGCATCCTGAAGCGAGAGTTCGGCCGGGCGATTTCCCCCGATGATCTTTCCGTGCTTCGACGAACCGCGAGAATTGTTCTGGCGACTCCGATTTCAGGATCCGGCTTGCCGCCTGGAACCCGGCTCCTCAAAGCCTATGGCACCGCCCGTTCCGGGCCGAAACGGGTGATCTATCTGCTATCGGTCGCCGACGAAGATCTGTTCCTGTTGTTTTATCGTGGCAAAAATGATCCCATCGGAGCAAACGCGTGCGAGAAGAACCCCGCATTCCGCAGGGAACTTGAGAAATCCCTCGCCCTGCTCGAACAGGACATTCTCTCCGGGCAAATTCACTCGATCAATATTGCCGACTAGCCCGGCATTTTTCACTTCACCCGAGCCTCGTCCCTCGACTTCTTCCCGTTTAAGCTTTCAGATTTCCGCTCTCTCTCGACACTCGGCTCTCGACCTTTAACTCAAGTTTCCCGTTTCAAATTTGACACATCCTTGCGTTAAATGTATCGTTAGACCGCAATGAAAACTGTGACCGCACGCGAGTTTTACCACAGCTCCAAGCTGGTGGACGAACTTCCAGAGGGGGGTCGGCTTGTCGTGACATCCAACGGCAAGCCAAAGTTTCTCGTGTCGCGTTATGGCGAACGTCCGAAAATGACGCGCAAGCTGGCGGAGTCTCTGTCTTCCGACTGGGGCACGCCGCCAGGCTTCGACTCTGTCGCCTTCCTGCGAAGCCTGAAAAAGTGATTCTTTACGCCGATACATCGTGGTGGGTGGCCTTCAAAAATTCACGGGACTCCCAGCATGAATCCGCCGCTTCGCTGTGGGATATCTCAGATGAAATCACAGTGATCTGGACCCCTTGGCATCGCGTCGAAGTTTTCAATGCCATCCGCCAAGCGGAAAGATTGGGGCTTTTAATCACATCGGGCCCGGTCATCCGCGCCCTCGAAAACGAAGGCCTTCGACAATTTCTCCTTTCATTTTCCCCATCAATGCTTATTGTTTAGTCAATGATTACTACAGTCACAAGGAAGAATCAGGTATCCTTGCCGACAGCGCTTACTGCGCAGGCGGGAATTCTACCGGGAGCGCGATTGGATTGGTCTCTGGATCCCTCTGGGGAACTCCGGGCCAGACCTCTCCCATCCCGCCAACAATCGGTCAAATCGCTTCGGGGGCGCGGCCGCCACCTTCTCGCCAAAGGGCAACACCCTGTCGCTGAATTGATTGCTGAGCGCGTGAGGGAACTCGTGTAGCTTTCCCCAGTGACCCACCTCCTCGATAGTTCGGCCGTTATCGCGTATTACTTTGACGAACCGGGAGCGGATCAAGTTGCGTCCCTTCTTGAGGACAACCGCAACCCGCCAGCGGTTTCCTGCATCACACAAATCGAATTCTGGTCGCGCCTGCGGTCGCTCGGCGACGAATCCTCGTTCGAATCGAGCTGGAAAGAAATTGCGGAGATTGTTTCCATCGAACCCCTCACGAACAGTGCCGCCATGCGTGCGCGGGAAATCCGGCAAGCCTGCCAGGAACGCCTCCCCACAGTGGACGCCCTCATTGCCGCAACCGCCTCTGTCCGAGATATCACGCTCGTTCACCGCGACCCTCATTTCCAGCCCATCCCATTCCGCTTTCTAAAACAGCTCTACATCGGACAATAATCGCCACCCCTGACTGAGCACTGAAAACTTTTCCGATTTCCGATCTCGCATGAAAAAATCCAAGAAAAAGCGAGTCGCCCGTGCGGAGGCTGCGAAACCCGCCAATTCCCAAGATGTCAAAAGGCAAGGACTGGTACCTTCGAGTGCCGTTTCCCCGGAAAATAAATATTGGTGGAAGCTCACCGTCGCGGCGATATCCGCTTTGGTTCTCGCATATTATGTTTGGGCGGCGGGGAGCAATGGCGTCCCGTTGATTGTTGATGTCGGGCCGGAGTATTTCAAGCAGGTTCCCACGCCGTGCCTGTTTCCGGATGTGGTTCCGCACCATTATGGGTTTTATAATCTGCTCGCCGATTCCTTCGCTGCTGGCAGGGTCGATCTGTTGATTGATCCTCCGCAGGAACTTCTCGATCTCCCCAATCCACGAGACCCCCAGGCCAACGAAAAAACGCGCATATTGGATGTGTCCCTCTTCGGAAAGAGGTTCTATCTCTATTTTGGTCCGGTTCCGGCACTCGTCCTCTTCCTGCCATTTCGCTGGCTTGGCATCGGGAAGATTTCGGAACCACTCGCTGTCGCCATTTTCAGCTACGGCTTGTTTTTATGTTCGCTCTACATCCTCCTGACTTGTGTCAGGCGCTATATTCCCAAAGCAAACAAGGGTTTGGTTTTGTTGGGCATTTTAGCAGTCGCATTCTCCAACAGCATTCCCTACGTTCTCCGACATCCGACAGTCTATGAGGTCGCGATCGTTTCGGGGGCATTTTTTGCAATGCTGGGACTGGCATTGCTCTTGCGTTCGTGGGATGGCGCGAAGTGTTCAAGAACTTGGCTCCTGCTGGCAAGCGCCGCCTTCGGTCTCAGTGCCGGATGTCGATCTATCTATGTTTTTGCATGCATCCTTCTTTTTGTATTTTGGCTTCTCATTTCACTCAAACGCCCGCGCAGCCTGAACAACAGCATCTTTGATGGGATATGTATTTCCGCTCCATTTACATTAGCGGGATTGTTCTTGATGTATTACAATTATGTTCGCTTTGGTTCAGTAACGGATTTTGGCATGTCATATAACTTGGGTCCTGATTTGTGGGACATGAAAAGCTATCAGTTTCGCTTGGTCAATATGGTGCCAGGGCTATATTTAACAGCACTCAATGGATTTAGCACAAACAATATTTTCCCTTTTTTCCATTTACAGTCTATTTATCCATTCACGTTACCCAAAGGATATGCCCTCTGGGAACCTATAGGCGGCTTTCTTGTCACATCTCCAATTATTGGTTTATCAATACTAACAATTGCTTTTTTTAACAAAAAGGTTTATTACTCTGAATCTTGCCGCGCAGCATTCTTCCTTTTTTTCCTCGGGCTTACTATATTATGTATTGAAACATATATAATGCTCAGCACGACCATGCGCTACCAGGTCGATTTTGCTCCGACGATTCTTCTTGGATCATTGCTCGTTTGTATATACGGCGAATCATTGCTTCAGTTTTATAAAAAAATCATTGCTTCCTCTGTGATGATATTGCTGATCACTTTCGGTATTCTAGCTCACGTTGCCTTTGGAATGACCGGGATGCGGGACACATTTCGTCGTGGAGAACCGAAGTCTTACTTTGCCATGGAGGATTTCTTTCGTCCCGTTTCCCTCGCGCTTTCGCCATTTTTCAAATCCGATCAGCCAAGGATTCTGGATGTGACCACGCCTGCCGGAAACGCCCGATTTGAAGACGGCAAGGAAGCCCCGTGGGTTGGCGAGAAGGGAATCTACGTGCGATTCTACTCTCCGGGGGTTGTGGGAATGAATGTGTCTGCCACCTTGATTGTTCGTCCTGAAAACCCGGAGGGAGTGGTTTTGGAGTTCCAATCACCGGAAGGGGAACCCACACGCTCGATCCGAACCGGGATCGCCCACGAGGAATTTACTTTCCTGCTAAATCCGGGAGTGAACCGCATCGCCTTCTTTGCTCACCCGGTCGCGGGTTTCTCCAACTCGCCGGACAAACTCCATCTGGCTGTCCTGAAAGATATTCAGATTGCACCGGTCAATGCCCGGTAGCCCATGCTTTCTGATTTTATGTAAAAGCGGGGAATTTGATTGGCCACTTATTATGGCTGTTATAATCGTCAGCCTAGAGAACCAGATCAACTTTCTTTATAGAATAGAAAATCATATAAAATCTGAAATAAAACGCCCAGTCCATTTTTTACAACGCTCATTTTCCTGACCCCCCCTATTCGCTTAGGTTCGTCGCCCGGAATCTCTGCTATCTTGAGTTTCAATATGGCTGCTCGGATTGAAGAGCCTGTTTCCCAGGAGTTCATTCGCGGGAAATACCTTCTGAGACGGGGTTCGGACATTTCCGGCAATTTCATTTGTAAAATTGCATCCCTGGTAATAGCTCGATAGGCAACCAGCGAGTCGGTATAGCGGGCATTGAAAAGGATATTTATGGTGCGTGTGAACATCCAATTTCCGAATGATGTCAGATGATCGTCGTCCTCGCTTTTTGCGCCTTTAATATACCGAGAGGCTATCACCATGTCGTAGCCCCTCCTCATTGCCTCGCACACTGCTGGAAGAACTTCCGGGAGTGAGTTTCCGTCCGGGGTGAAGATTAGAAACACATCAGCGGACATATTTGCAAATGCGAACTCCTCGGCGTCAGTGAGACCGCTGCCGGGTTGGCGCAATACAGTCAGCCCCTCTTGGGTGGCATATTCAAAAGTGCCATCCGTTGACCCACCGTCCACTAATATTATTTCCTCGAACAAACTTCTGTCGATTTTTGGCACACACCAGCGCATGCCGTCGATCTCGTTGAACGTAGGAAGAATTAAGGCGAAAGTCATATATACAGATGCTGTGCGGGAATGAATCTCAACTGAAGTTTTCTGTCGCCTGTTTCGCTGTCAGAACCCCCAGTATCACGGAAGAAACGGCATTTTCTGAAAGACAAAATGAAATTGCTTCCTTGGTCATATTTGCGGACTTTTTGGCTGTGCAATGTTTCTGAAAGGCTTTTCGTGCCGCGCGCAAACGCGCGAGGGTTTTTCCGGTCAAGTTGTTGCGATGATCCGACTCGCCCGATTGCGCGCGAATATCCATTTTCGAACAAAGAAATCCCTTGGCGAGAGCAGATCTGCCGAGAAAACCGATCCCCAGTTCGCGGAACCGCTCGAACAAGCCCAACTCCAGAACTCGTTGGTCGGCAAAGCTGAAATTTGCCTGGACCGTATCGACGCCTGCCCAAGGGGGGATTAAAAATGCATCTTCCGGGTTAAGGACGGAAATCCCGAATGCGCGCAAGAGGCCTTCTTTTTTCTTTTTGCTGGCCCAGTCGGCGACAGTTTCAAAAAATCGCGAGTTCAAGTGAATCGGGCTGTGCATCTGGTAGATGTCAACATAGTCGGTATTCAACCTTTCCAGTGAATTCTCCAGTGCTTTGCTCAGGTGACGTTTCCCGAAATCCTGCCCGCCGGTGGCGTTGATGAACCCCCCTTTGGTGGCGATGATGCAGTGCTCTCGTTCCGCGTGAAGAGCTTTGCCGATAATCCGCTCGCTGTGGCCGTCACCATAAAGATCGGCAGTGTCGAAAAGGGTTACTCCGAGTTTCCGCGATCTTTGTATCGCACGGATGGAGGAATTGTCGTTTGTCGAACCATAAGCACTGACTTTTCCATGGTTCCCGCCTATACCCCATGCGCCAAAGCCGAGTTCGGAAATCCGAATTCCTGTTTTTCCCAATACACGGTAACGCATACTAGAAAATCCCAGCTATCTGGGGAGTGACGACCATGTCGGAATACAGGTAAGCCCCCTTTTTGTTCCCATACCAAATCACCTCGCGGCAATACTCGTCCCATGTATTCCATTTGACGGTCGTGCGATCGATGAGAACAGTGTTTTTTTGCTCTTCGATGGGAATACACTGGCCGAGCCGGGCCGCTTGGTAGAATTTCAAAATATTATAGTCAAGTTGAATTTCCAGATTCCCGGTTTGAAAAGGCAGTTTCAAGAGGGCATGGTTAAGGCGAATAGCGTCAGAGATCAGTGGCTGGATAACGGAATTGCCGCCTTTGCATATCTCGTGAAGCGCGCTCCGGGCTTCATCGTAGAAGCTATCAAGATTATTTTCATGAACTAACTTGATCAGAATAAATTCATCGTGTGGCCAGAAAATGTCTAGGTGGTCCTCGGACAAAAAATACTCGGGTCCGCCCGATTGGATGTTTTGAGCCTGCTGGATAAAGAAGCTGACGATCCCGTTCAGAACAGGATATTTTTCAGGCGTGACCGCGATGAATCCATCAAGAATCGTCCGGTAGCTTACGTTGGCAGCGGCGCGTGCAACCATGATGGGAATTTGGAGAACCTTGTCAAAATACAAAAAAGCCGTCATCCAGCAGAACGCGCGAACCCGCGCCCAGTCCTGCTTGGGCATCGCACGGGTTGCGATGACAATCAGTTGTTTTTCGAGGATTTCATTGTCGGCGTCATCCATCGAGCCGTGGATGTTGATGATGTCGCTTTCGACAGCCACAAGCCCAAACTTTCTTCTGTATTCCGGATCGGCCATTTCCGCATTCGGTAAAATTGAAAGGTTGTTAAATTGGATTCTGTTGTGTTGCCCATTCTCGATGAGGGTGCAGATTCCGTCAACGGTTGCCTCGTAGGTCTCACCTGGCAGACCGAGAATATAGTCGCTGTAGGTTTCAACCCTGTCTTTGGTAAAGCGCCGTTGAAGTTCATGATAGCTTTCCAGGGAAATGTTTTGCCTTTTGATATTCTTCAAGGTTTGGATGTCCATGGATTGGATCGCAAGAGTCACCCCCTTGTTCAGCCCTGCGTCAGAAAGCATTTTCTGCACTTTATAGGCGCGTTCCGTGGCATTCTTGGTATTTTGAACGGAAAGAGCTTTGGGAAAGCCGGTTTTCAGTTTTACCTCGGCCACATACTCGGTGATATCAAGATCCCTGGCAAGGATCCCGTAGTTCGCATCGCAGCAAAAAATGAATTCAATCTCTTTCTCAGCGAACCAGTCGATTTCCCGGAACAACCGTTCCATACCGAATTGGTAAACCTTGCTCTGGGTCGCAGATCCCCAGTCGCAATAAGTGCAGGAAAACGGACAGCCGCGGTTGGTTTCCCATGATGCAATCCACTTCTGATTGGGATATTCTTTGAGCAGGGGTTCTAATATTCCGTCGGCATAAGGTGAGGGGATATCGTCTAAACATAGTATTTTATCCCCTCGCAGATTGTGCCGAAACTGCCCATTCGCGCTCAAAAAACTGATTCCCGGGACATTATCCCAGTTTCTGCTTAGTAGATTCTCAAGAATCAGCATCGCTGTTCTCTCGCCCTCCCCGTGAACGGAAATGTCGATAAACGGGTGCTTTTCTATAAACTCTTCGGCAAGATTCGGCACATGTGGACCGCCGAAAACCGTCACTATGTCAGGCTTTTTGTCTTTGAGAGCTTTTGCGATCTCGCATGAAATACGAAAATTCCACACGTATGTGCTGAAAAACACAACGGATGTTTTCTCAAGACGTTCGACGGCATCGCCTATTTTTAGTCTTTGGAATATCGGAAGTTCGAAATTAAATTCCTGACTTGATGCTGAGTGTTTTTGGAAATACCCCTGCAGCAGCGCAACGGAATAGGGCAAATAGCTCTGACCGCTGAAACTGTTGTTGATTTGAACCAAGCCGACATTATTAAAATACACTGTATTAATGGGTTAATGCAAAGACACTATTCCTACTGAGTTGCTGACCTCGGAAATCCTCCAAGCAATAGTTTTCTGAATTCCGTTCTCCAAAGTCGTTGTTGGTGAAACCTTCAGCAAGTCCCGCATTTTTTTATTAGAGACTTTACGAGAAAAAACTTCCGTGTGGTCGGGTTCCGTAAACTCAATAACTTTGCTTGGCCCGGGGGTATACTTTGCTACCAGTTCCGCGATCTTCTTGATGGTCGCAGATTTGCCAGAGGCAATATTGGTTGGTCCTGGATACGGGTCGAGACCTAAAAAGCGGATACATATTTCGACAAAATCGGTGATATACATCAGATCTCTTTGGTCAGCTCCGTTTCCTCTCACGACCAAACGATCTGAAGTTTGTAGCGACTGCTCGATCAGTGATGAAATAACTTGTCCGTGCCTGATGTTGAACTTCGACCTCGGCCCATACAGGGCAGTGGGACGAACAACCCTGAATTGAGTGTCTGAGGACGACGTTGCATACTCTGACAAACGCTCAATGTATCTGCGCATCCAACCGTAGCCGAAATACCTCGGATCTGGTTCGCCTGACCAAAAATCGTTTTCGATGACGCATCTGCGCTTTTTCGGATATCCGGTTGAACTGGAAAACAGTAACACGCGCTCCACTCCATTTCGGGCTGCTGCCTCAACGACATTCGCAGCCATTGAAAGATACCGCGTAATGAGAGAAAGAGCTGCATGAGGTGAGGTTATCGAGTTGGCAACGCCACCTGCACAGTGAACAACAATGTCGCTGCCCTTAATGCATTTTACTGAGTCGCCAATGCATTCCAAGTCCGCCTTGGCTGTTTTTAAATGCGGGTGGTGGCGGTGAGGAAGTTTATTATGAACAGGAACAAAAACATGCGCGCCCACGTCCAAAAAAATGTCAACGAAATGGCTGCCGACAAATCCGGCGCCTCCAGTCACGCATACTTTTTTTCCTTGGAAATAGTTCATCGGACAAGATTATTTGATCAAAAAATCCCTGATTTCAGAAATCCCCAAGCCCGCCATTTTTCTGACATCGTGAATTGTCCCGTAACAGCAGCAGAAATGGTCGGGCAGGGAAAGCTTTTCGACGACCACACCACTCGATTCACACACGCTTTCGAACAAACCGAATGAATCATGCACGACCTTGATTTTTGTTTTTGAAAACCTGTTCAATAATTCATGATCGAAAGGCTTCAAAGTATGAAAATACAGGATGTTGACATCAAGATTCTCGGACGCTTTCATCACATAATCTAAGATTGGGCCCGCGGTGACTACAGTTACTTTCGAACCCACATCACGCACGATGATTCCTTTTTCTTTTTCGATGTCAAAACTCAACGTGTGAGGATTGTCCGAAAGTCGAAAGTAAGATGTTTTACGGCTGCGGTAGTGCCAGTGCATCAACTTCTCGACTTCTTTGGCGTTCCCGGGCTGAAACACTTCCGTGCCGGGCAGCAAGCGCATGAAAGCCAAATCTGTCCATGCGTGGTGAGTCGCCCCATCCCAAGCATAATCAAAAGTGCCACCACAGGACACGATGTTGACGGGAAAGTTATTGTAGCAACAGTCCAGTTTAATTTGTTCCATTGCCCGCTCCGTGATGAAAGGCCCGATGGAATGAACAAAAGGCACAAAGCCCTGGGAGCTCAAGCCGGCGGACGTGCTGATCAGGGCTTGCTCACAGATTCCCATGTTATAGAAACGGTTAGGATAGGCCGTGCGAAAGTCGCGAAACAGAAAAACGCTAATGTCGCCAAAAACCATGACTATTTTGTCATCGCGCGAGGCTAAATCCAGGCAGGTATCTTTAAATTGTCGTCGCATAAAGTTCCTTCAATAATGTTTCGAGTTCCTGTTTCTGGGGTGATTTTCGGTGCCATTCATAAACATTTTCCACAAGGGTGGGGCAGCCCTTCCCTTTAATTGTTTTGCAGACAATGGCTTTGGGGCAAGCTGTCGCTTGCAAGTCGATCGCCGCCGCGATCTCCTCCATATTGTGACCATCCACATCAACGGTCTGGCAACCGAAGGCACGGAGTCGCTCAGACGGATTTTCGATCTGGAGGCAAGCTTTCTGGGATCTGTTATGATCATAGAGTATCGTGAAATTCGAAAGGCTCAAATTGCTTGCGACCATCAGGGATTCCCAAACGCTGCCCTCGTTGGATTCGCCATCACCTACCAAAACAAAAACACGACGTGTGGATTTTTGGATTTTGAAAGCCAGTGCCATCCCCACCCCGATTCCTATGCCGTGCCCGAGCGATCCGCTTGAAACCTCCACCCCCTCGCATTTTGTTCGGTCGGGGTGACATCCGAACCTGCTGCCTGCTGAACCGAAGGTATTTACATCCTCCTGAGGAAAATAGCCTAGTTCGGAGAGACAGCAATAGTAACCCAAGGCGGCGTGCCCCTTGCTCAAAATAAAAATATCGCGTTCCGGCGAATCAGGTTCGGCGGGGAAGTGCCTCATTCGAGAGTAGGTCGCGACAATCATCTCCACGACGGAAAATGATGTGGGTATATGGCCCTGTCCGCTGACTGCCGAACACCTGATTATGTGCTCTCTAATTGGCAGGTTTTCTGTTTTGTTCATATTTTTACGATTGAAGGAGCATATGCCTTACGTCGTGTGAATTCATAGCCGAAAAATGAAATGCTTTAAATCGGTCTGCATATGGGGATGTTTTTAACGTTTCCACCGGTTTTTGTTTTCAACCCACCAGTCGAATGTTGCGTGAATTGCATCTTTGGTCTGCCAAGTCGGATACCAGTCCGTCGCTTCACGCAACCGTGTGCAATCCAAAATACGGTTCGGCACCGCAGTTTCCGTTTCATCGTATGAAACGGATCGCGCATCCATGCCGGCTTTTTGAAGAATGACATCCACAACTTCTCCTACCGTCGTGGCACTTGAGGTTCCAAGGTTGAAAATATCGTGGCGGATATTATCTGCGGCCAGGAGAGCTAATATCGCATCCGCAAAATCATCCACATATATCACGTCTCTTTTCACTGCCGCAGAGCCCCAAACTTTAAGCTCCTCCGGTTTGGACTCCGCTTTTCTTATCAGGGCCGGTATGAAATTCGAGGTTGCCGGATCAAATTTTGCAAAAGGGCCGAAAACGTTTGCAGCGCGCACGAAGATAGTTTCGATGCCTGTTTTCTGGTGCCAGAACTGGCAGAGTTTTTCAAGAAATCTAGAAACCCAGCCGACTCCCATGTAGTGGTGGTGCGGGTCTTGCGACCAGTCGAGGCCATCTTCTTTGATTAGCCCATCAAAAGGTTGGTAGCATGTGGCCGTTCCGATCATGATGACTCTTCTGATGCCCTCACGATGGAAAGCCTCCAAAAGCTGAGCGTTTAAGAATAGGTTGTCGTTTACCTGTCTCCACGGTTCGCTTTTATTTTGGGCGATCCCGCCTGTTGTCGCGGCGGCGACGATCGCGATTTCACAGCCGCGACATAGAGAACTGCAAACTTCAGAGCTTCTCAAATCCCCTCTCACCAGTTCCATTCCCTCTGACAAGGGGAAATCCTCCTGAGAGAATACACTCGCACGGCATTTTGTGCCGGGTGCATGGAGCGCCAGCCGCGAGAGAATCGCTCGACCGACCATGCCGGAACCTCCTGCAAGAAAAATTCGGGTTCCCGCCAAGGGTTTCAAACGGTTTATCAATTCTGAGGATTTCACACTCCTATTTCCTTTAGAAGGCAATCCAGTCAACTACGTTGCGGCAGCCATGGCGGTTTTTCCCGCTTCCGCACGCCAGTGGTCAAGCAGGGCCTTGATACTATCCTCGAAAGGAATTTCCGGTTTCCAACCGGTTTCGCGCATGAATTTTTCGCTGCTCGGAATCTGGAGGGTGACATCAGCCGGACGCAGCAAGTTCGTATTGCAGCGCGTCGGAATCGGAGTTTTTGCCATTGCGATGAGCTGCTCGAGAAATTCGCCCACCTTCATGGTGGTGGCTCCTCCAATGTTGTAAACTTCGCCGGGCCTGCCCAACGTGGTCGCAAACCAGTAGGCGCGCATGGCATCGCGAACGTCGATGATCGTGCGGACAGAGTCGAGATTTCCATGGACGAGTTCTTTTTGGAGCCCGCGTTCAATCCAGGCCACCTGACGCGCGAACGCGGTGGCGAAAAGGTCGGTCCTTCTGGGGTTGAGATAGGTGAACATCCGGGTCCTGACGACGCGCATTTTGTAGCTCACGAAATATACCCGCCCCAGGAGATCCTGGGCGGTTTTCGAGACCGCATAGGGGCTGGAAGGACAAATCGGCGCATCCTCGGTGATGGGCACATGCTTCGGGTCAACCTGTCCGTAAACCTCGGATGTGCTGCAAAGCTGGATAACCGGGTCGAGCTTCAGAAGCCGAACCGCTTCAAAAAGATTGCTCGTGCCAAGAATATTATTGGACAACACCGCGCCGGGAGTGGTGAAGGAAGCGCGGACATTGGCGTGGGAAGCGAGATGAAAAATCGCATCGGGCCTGACTTTCTCCAGCGTTTCGAAAACCGATCCGAAGTCGTTCAGATCGCATTCGTGAACCTCGACGCGATCCTTGATCCGGCTGAGGTTGTCTGAGGCGGTGGTGCTGTGCCATCGGGCAAGCCCGTGAATCTCAACCTCGGGGTGTTTGTCGGCGATATACTCAGCCAAATAGCTACCGCCAGAACCAGTGATTCCGGTGATGAGTGCGCGGCGGATTTCTATTGGATTCGGGGAGATGGTGGCAGTCATGGGAAATGAAGAGGTCAAGTAAATGGAGAATTGGCGAAGGAGGAAAAGCAGGTATGGAAAATATGGAGGGGGCAATCAGGAATTGGGCGGAGTGAAGCCGTTCGGGAGCCACATATCTCCAGGGAGCCATGTTTCCTGCCCATCCTGATGCCGACAGACAACGACGGTCCCCGCGCAACCGGTTTCAAATGCGATGATGCGACTTGAAGATTCAACATCGTCGTCAGGGATTTTCTCCAAAGGAATGGAATGATCCATACCGGCGATCTCGGCATGGATTTCCCCATCGCGCGGGTCAAACCAGACCCGACCGATGACAACCGAATGCGTCTCAAAAGCCACGTTCATCAAGAAGTTTTATAAACTCTGCAACGGCTTCACGCAAACTTTTCCCCCAATGTGCCTCCAGGTCCCTGGTCGGGCCGTCCAAGCGATCGTAAACTCCGAGTTCTCGGGTATCTTCGTAAATGTGGATATGCCTGCCATCGTGGTCCGACCGGGTGAACTGGAGAATGTAGTCGCCAATTTTTCTTCTCATCTGCCGTGTTGACGTTTGAGCCTAAAGCGCATTCAGAATTTTGCAAAGCGCATCGATTTTTTCCGGTTCGAGGGCCGGATAGTTGCCGATGTAAAAGCCGAAGAAGTGGATGAGGTCCACTTGTGGGTAGTTTTTGTATTCGTCGCCGAGGAGTCGGCGGAGGTAGGGTTGTCGGAGTTGGTTTCCTCCGCCGGAAGTGCCCCGGCGGAACTCGACGCCGGCCTTCATCATGGCCTCCATGCAGCGGTCGCGAAGTGTTTCGTCGGGCTCGCGGAGGACCAAGGTGAACGCATAGTTGCTGCTGCCTTCAACCGCGAAGTCTGTGCGGAATTTTGAGGGATCGAGACCGTTGAGAAAGCGGTTGAGGTTCCGGGTGCGGGTGGCATTGTTGGCGTCGAGGCGGGGGAGCTGGGAGCGCCCGAGAACAGCGTTGATTTCAGTGCCTCGCATGTTGTGTGCGGGGAATGCGAAGATGAAGGAAGGGTTGAGGTCGGGGTGGGCATCCGCGTAGCGGGAACGAAATGCCTCGTCGCGGGACTCGCGGACCATTCCGTGCGACCGTGCCACGCGGCAAAGTTCGTAAAACTCCGCGTTGTCCGTGCAGACCATGCCTCCCTCGATGGTGCTGAGGTGGTGGGCGTAATAAAATGAAAAGTTCGAGGTGAACCCAAATGTTCCGCATTTGCGGCCATGAAATGTCGCGCCGTGTGATTCGCAGACGTCTTCGATGAGCGGGATCCCCCGCGAGGCGCAGGCATCAAGCAGTGCGGCGTCGAGCGCATTGTAGCCGAGGATGTGCGTGAGAAAGACAGCCTTCGTGCGCGGGGTGATTTTTTTAATGACCTCCGCGCTGTCCATCCCGAGCGTATGCGGGTTGATGTCGGCAAAGACAGGAGTGAATCCGGCATGGAGAACGCTGGCGATGTCCGAAACCCAGGTGAGCGGGGGCACAATCACTTCGCCTGTGCCATGGAGTTCGCGCAATGCGAGCATCGTGATCTCGTTGGCGGAACTGCCGGAGTTGACAAAGACGCTGTGTTTGACGCCGAGCCATGCACTCCATTCGCGCTCAAACGCCTCGACCTGTTTCGACTGCGTGAGGATCGGGTCGTCCTGCGTCAAAAACTCGATCAGCGCGTCCAGGTCGGCGCGCGTGATGTTGTTCCGCATGAGCGGCCAGTTGAGAATAGGGCCATTCATTTTCCATTTCTTTCCACTTCCTCGTAATCCTGCTCTGGATCGTAGAGAACGATCTGGCTGCCGGATGGTTCAAAGTTGAACGGAACGTGGAGGAAATGGGAGAGGGCTTTTTCGACGTGGCGACGGCGTTCGGGCGGGGTGAAAACGAGAAGGAAGCCGCCGCCGCCCGCGCCAAGCAACTTGCCGCCGAGCGCACCCGCTCCACGCGCCAGCGCGTAGGCCTCGTCCACAGCAGGGGTTGTTACGGCATGGCTCAACGAGCGCTTGATTTGCCAGGCATCATCAAGAAGGTGGCCGAAATCCTCAATGCGGCCGCGGGATAGAATATCGAGCCCTTCGTCCACCATTTCTACGAAGCGGCTGATACTCCCCGCGCGATCATTGAGCGAGCCGGCGAATGTGGAAGCGACGTCCGACGAAGTGCGCGAAATACCTGTGAAGAAGAGCATGAGGTGGCGCTTGAAATCGGCCATGCGAACCGCAGGCATAAGGACTGGTTGAACAGAAAACGACCCGTCCGGAAAAAATCGAATCGTATTGAATCCACCAAAGGCGGCTGCCACTTGATCTTGTGAGCCGACCGTTTCACGGAGCACTTCCTGTTCGAGATGGATGGCTTCGCGTGCAAGTTGCTCCTTGCTTCGCATCCGGCCTTCGAGTGCGTGGAGGGCGAGCAAAATTCCCACCGCAAAAGACGAACTCGACCCCATGCCGCTGCGTGCGGGCAGATCGCCATCGTGGTGGATCTCAACGCCGCGTGTGATTTTCAATTGCTGCAAGGCTCCCCGGACGGCCGGATGCTCGATCTCATCGACACGGTGGACGGCTTCGATTTTGGAATACAGGATACGGAAACGGTGCTCGAAAAACGGAGGCAGATACCGGCAGGTCAGGTAGCAGTATTTGTCGATTGCCGTGGCCAGAACCGCACCGCCTTCCTTGCGATACCATGCGGGGTAGTCGCTTCCGCCGCCAAAAAAGGAAATCCGGTATGGTGTGCGGCTGATGATCATGGGAGAGAGGGAAAATGAAAAATGGAGAATGGAAAATGCAAAACTTGGAGGCTGAGAAGATTATTGTGCTTGGGGGATCTTATCGCAGGATCGGTGTGCCTGCATGCCGGAATGCTACGCGGAGGATTTCGACGACCGGAGGCACGGTGCTGAGGGGGAGTTCGCTCGGGGCGAACCACCGCAGATCGAGGCTTTCCGGGCTTGCCGTGAGTTTTCCGCCGGCAGGACGCGCGATGATGGCGGCGTCCACGAGCTGCCGCAGGTCGCCGTTGTCGGGGTAGCAGACCGTGCGTCGTTGAGGATCGGAGAACATCCCGAGAAATCCGGTGATTTCGAGATCGAGGCCGGTTTCTTCGCGTGCTTCGCGAACAGCGCCTTGGGCGAGGGTTTCCCCCGCATCCAAACGCCCACCCGGCAGGCACCACCATCCGCAATCGGAGCGTTGCTCCAGAATGACGCGTCCATTTTCGTCGAAAATCACGGCGCAGGTTCCGAGCTTGGGCTGGGCTTGCTCCATCGGCGGCATGTCGGGAAACATGTTGTGAGGTGCGATGCCGAGACCGGAAAAAAAGTTTCCGGAAGCGGCGTAATCCTCCGGGATTCCGATATCAAGAAACGGGCTGTCCGTTGGAAAAACTTTCACACGCTGTTCGAGCGTGAGCCCCGGCAACACCTGGCGCTCCAGCGAGAGGGGTTCCACGGGCAATGATGCGAGGAGGTTTTGTGTGATCAAATACATCCCGGCATTGATGGATCCCGGTGTGCCGGAGAGGTTTTTCTCATTGAAGGCGAGGAGGCGTCCCGCGGCGTCCCACTCCACCATGCCGTAGCGCGAGGCGTCGGGGACGGATGCCCCTGCGATGCAAAAATCCGAATCTTCTGCGGAAGCTGCAAAAGCCTCGAAATCCGGCTCCAGCCAGGTGTCGCCGTTCAGGACGAGCACTCGCTCGCTTCGCAAATAATCCCGCGCCAGGGCCAGTGCCCCGGCCGTTCCCAAGGGCTCGTTCTCGACCGAATGGTGGATCGGCATCCCGAACCACTCCGTTCCGGTTTTTTCCTTCACAAAACCGGCCATATAGCCGCTGCAGAGCGTCACCGAACGCGCCCCGCGCAGCGCAAGCATGTCCAGCAGGTAGAACAGGAATGGGCGACCCAGCACCGGTGCAAGCGGCTTTGGAACATCGTCCACCACGCCTCGCAAGCGCGTTCCAAGACCGCCGACGAGAATCGCGACGTCAATGTTACTTAATGGCAAGGGGGAAGAGTTCAAAATGTAGAATGTAAAATGGAGAATGGAGAACTCGGAATTTTACTGGGCGCGGGCTTTTTTGATGATGGTGGTGAAGATGGCGATGAGTTCGCGCGTTTCTTGCATCAATGGAGTCAAGCGGTCTGGTGAAATAATCTCTTCGGCGGCCATGAGCTCCAGCCAGTAGTCGGTCTCGGACAGCTCTCGCAGGCAGTCGCCCATTTTGGCAATAAACTCAGGCTTCGAGCGGCCGCTGTCGGCTTCCCGGTAATTGGCCCCAACCGACGTCCCGCTCCGCAAAACCTGCTTTCCCAATGTCTGTGCCAATGTTCCCTTCGGAAGCGCCGCAAACAAACGAACAATCCTCCGCGCAAAATCGAATGTCCGCTCCCGCAAATCGCGCCTATTTTCCATTCTGCATTCTCCATTTCAGCTATCTGCCATTCTCCATTTTACATTCTTAATTCTCCATTTCAGCTATCTGCCATTCTCCATTTTACATTCTTAATTTTCCATTTCTTCACACGTTCGCATACGCACTGTTGCGCAGGATGGTGTATCCCTTTTTCAGTTCTTGGATTCCCCGATCCAGATCCCACTGCGGCGACCAGTTGGTAGAGAGAATGCGCTGGTTCGATACGATGTAGTCACGCTTGTCGGGATCCTCACCGATCGGAGCCTCAAGAAAAACGAAGCCCGGAAGATGCTTCTGGATCACGGCGCAGAGCTCCAGTTTTGTGAGGTTTGCATCCTCGAGGCCGACATTGTAGGCCCGCCCGCGCATGGACCCGAAGTTATCGAGGCCGTGCAGGAAGACGCGGGCCACGTCGCGCACATGGATGAAATTTCGTTTGAAATGGCCTTCAAAAATCACAAGCGCCCGGTCCATGACAGCCCGGTAAACGAAGTCGTTCACCAGAAGGTCAATTCTCATCCGTGGTGACATTCCAAAGACGGTCGCCAGCCGGAAGCTGATGCTGTTCTCGCGTTCAAGAACCGCTTCCTCGGCCTCGACCTTGCTCGTGCCATAAAGAGAAATCGGTTTAAGCGGGGATTCCTCGGTGCAGGGAATACCGGGCTGGCCGATTCCATACCCGCTGTTCGTGACCGGCATAAGAATCCGCTGTTGCGGAGAGGCCAGCTTGCAGAGCAGCCGGACCGCGTCTCTGTTCGTGGAAACAGCCCCCAGCGCGTCGCGGTCGCAAAGCGGCGCTCCCACTAAAGCTGCCAACGGGATAATGGTATCGTGCCTTGCCACAAGCCCGGCGATCAACTTCTCGTCCCGGCAGTCCCCGCGCACCACATCGAAGGTCTCGTAATGGCAGCACTCCGCCAGCGAGGTCGGACGGAACATGAAATTGTCCACAACGGTGACAGAATGTCCGGCGGCAAGTAGTTGTGGGATCAGAACCGACCCGAGATATCCGGCTCCGCCGGTGACTAGAATTTTTTGCATGGAAGATTTGTTGAGAAGATTGGCGGTCAGGGGAGGCGGTGCTGCCAGATTTCCGGGTTTTGGGAGCAATGGAACACGGAGTAGATGGTAATAGCTCCATCGGACGTTTCGTAAAAGATTTCAAAAGGAAAGCGGCGGATCAGCGCGCGCCGGTGATCGTCCACCGCCACTGGAAACATTCGCGGATGCCGCCGGATCAAGAGAACGCATGCTTCAACGCAGCGAAGGAAATCTTCGCCGAGCCCGGGTTCCCGCCTCTCATACCAGTCGTAGGCTTGTTCCACGTCTGACGCAGCCTCTGGAGCGTAAATGACCCGCTCCGTCATATCTGGTGCGCTCGTGCCCGCATTTTGACTTGATCCCAAGTGAATCCCGAGTCCGGATGCAACATAAAACGCTCTTTGCGGCGGCGCAGTTCATCGCGCTTCTCGTCTGGAACCGCACCTGACAATTCCTCCAGAGCGATGCTGTCCCAAAGATCCTCGACGAGTTGCAGTCGCTCGGCACGTCCCAGTTTGAAGATCGGCGCAAATTCCGTATTCATTGGTTCAGGCTACCGTTTTTCCGGCCGCTTTTCAAGAGACAGTTTGTTCACGTCATCGTCGTCGAAGGGGTCTTCCCTGTTGACATGTTGAGACGCGATAGGGTGTGCGGGAGAGGATCATGGGAGAGAGGGAAGAGAAAGGCTGAAAAGCGGATTATGGGTGGAGCGTCGGGATTTTTTTCTTTCCTGGGAGCCGGTAGGTTTGAAAGTCGCTGTCTGTGGTCCAGACCAATCCTCCGGGAATGTCGGAGGCCATCTGGACGATGCAGGCATCGGCGAACGAGGCGGGCAGATCGCGATACTTGATGATTGTCCGGAGAACTTCGGGGGAGCGGGGAGGGAACCCGAAAGGAAAGCGCAGCAGACCGGGGATCCCGGCGAGTTTCACGAGCATTTCCGCTCCGCGCGGAACATCTGCGAGAAGGTAGAACGCCTCGCTGAGAACCGCTTCGCAAGTGCTCCAAGGAGCGGGCAGATGCTTGGAGCAATCCACAGCCCACCGGTGCCACTGGTCTTTCCGGTTGAGCATCGCAACAAGCACTCCGGTATCCGCGATCACAGGGCTGGAAATCACGGCTTTTTGCGGGTTCCATAGCCTTCAAGGTGTGCCGGGTACGTGGAAAGATCCGCAGAGCCCTCGATGGAACCGATGATCTCGCCGAGCAGATCGAACCCGGATGGCGACGGAAATTCTTCCTTAAGCCTGGTTGTGATCAGGCGGCCGATTGTCGTTTGCCTGATTTCGGCCTCACGTCGAAGCCGGGCATGCATCGGCCCGTTCAGATAAAGAGAAACGTATTTTCCCGGAGACAATCGGGTTTCTGTTGGCATACCGGAAGCCTGCAATCAAACGTATATCAGGGCAAGTGGTTTTTTCTACTATATTCACGCCGCCTTGAGAATCCCGCAATGCGCGGCGACATTCTCCGGATCGGGGTAGTCGCTTCCGCCGCCAAAAATGGCATGGAAATGAGAAATTGAGAATGAAAATGGTCGGCGGCAATCAGGCATTGGACGGAGTGAAACCGCACGGGAGCCACATATCTCCCGGGAGCCATGTTTCCTGCCCATCCTGATGCCGACAGACAATGACGGTTCCCGCGCAACCGGTTTCAAATGCGATGATGGGACTTGAAGATTCAACATCGTCGTCAGGGATTTTCTCCAAAGGAATGGAATGATCCATACCGGCGATCTCGGCATGGATTTCCCCATCGCGCGGGTCAAACCAGACCCGTCCGATGACAACCGAATCTGTCTCAAAGGCCACGTTCATCAAATCTCATCTTGCGGTGAGAAAACTTGATTGCGCGGTGACTTTGTGCAGAGCGAGGCCTGCCTTTCGGGCTTTACGAAGGAGGGAGTCCAAACTGTTGGCGGCTTTTTGTATCGTTCCTTGCAACAATATCGCGTCGGTGGAAATCTCCATTTCTCTGCGATTCCGGCAGCGGACGCCTCCGAGGGATTCGAGAAAACCGGCAGGATCGCAACGTCCGGATTGGGCGGCACGGAGAATGCCTCTATCCGGGCGCGTCATTTCAATGGAGCAGGTAATCTTTGAGATAGTCTTGGCCATATTGCTTGAGATCAAGAACAGCGTAGTTGACGGCGTCCCTGTAGTCGAGTTTTTCGTAAAACACCTTTCGCCTGAGCCCGTCGTGGTGCCCGAGGACATCGCGGTGGGGTGGCATATCGGGGTGTGCGCTGTCGAACCGTGAAACGCAGACTTTTCGCCCTGCCACCAGAGCCACCAGCCTCACGATAAACGGCATAGGAATGCCGTCTTCCATATCATACTCAACCTCGATGGCCAGATCATCATCGACGGGTATCGAGAAGGAATTCGAATAATGCTGAGGCATTTATAGAGCGTTCAGAATTCCGCAGAGGGAGGCGATTTTCTCCGGATCCAGGTCGGGGCTTTCGCCTCCAAAAAAGGAAATCCGATAGGGTGTGCGGGAGATGATCATGGGAGAGAGAAGAAAAGCTGAAACCCTGAAACACTGAAAAGCGGAAAGCTGAACACCCGCGCGATAGCGCATGGTAATGGATAGGGAAAGTAGAGCGTGAAGCCGGGGAGGCAAACTTGAAGAAAGGGCGGCGAGGGGCGCGTTCCTGGTTGTTCGTTCGTTGTTCTTGGTTGGCGAGAGCTGGAGAGTTTGCAGTCGTCAGCGGGCAGTTTTCAGGAAGCGGTGAGAGTGGCGATTTCGGGTTCGATGAGCGTGAGGCCGGAAAAATAATCGCGGTAGTAGCCGCGGTCCCGCGCGAGCAGGCGGCCGGCGTGATGTTGCGCGTGCGCCGCGATGAGAAAATCGGGGAGAACACGGTTTTTTTTTGCGGCTCGCAATAGGCAGCGGCTATACATTTCTCCGGCAGCACGCGCGGATTCGCAGGTGGACGGCAGAAAGAGAATCCTCCAATCCTTGAGGAACTGATCCAGTTCCGCAGGGGCCAAAGCCGGGGTGATTTCCGCAAGGACACACTCCCCGATGACGAGCGGGCCGAGCTGCAGAGCAGACTTCAATGCCGTCTCGGATGCGTCAGCCCACTTCCGATCAGCAGTCAGCACATCGAGAACCACACTGGTGTCCACGGCTGTTTTCATTCTCCACCCCTGATGATCTGCAAATATTCACCGACGGATTTTCCGACCGGAAGCCGACCCTTGCCCTTCCATGCGGAAATCGGATTCTCGGCAACGACCTTGCGAGCGACAATTCGTCCATCCTCCTCTTCAAAATCCAAGATGGAACCTGGCACGAGTCCGAGCCCTTCACGGATCCGTTTCGGAATGGTGACCTGCCCTTTTTCGGAAAGCACGGCATTCATTCCTTTAAAGTAGGATTTCCTACTGAATTGTCAAGCGGCCCCGACAGCGGGCGTGAGAGAGGCGAATCTCGCAAAGTGCGTCGCGGGGCGAGTGGCGGGAGGCGGTTAGAGAAGGCGGCGGAGGGTTTCCACATCAATGCGATCCTGATCCCGGTGGGTTTGCTTGCTGCGGATGAGATCCGGTAAAGACAAGTAGGGCACGGTGACACCTTCCACCTCGGTTTTCATCGCGTTTGGCGCAGCCTCGGCGTAGGTCACAGTCCATGCGCGTGTGCTGACATCCACTTCCACTTCATCGGCGATTTTTATGATGACATTTTCCTCAAAATCCTTTGGGGTGAGTTCGCGGGCGGCTCCATCAGCGAGAAGTGAGAGCGCATCAATCACTTTCTGGAAGTTCTCCCGGTTGGCGGCAACAAGGATGTCCACATCTTCTGTGGCGCGGACGACGCTGTTGAGAATCATTGCCCAAGCGCCGACAACCAGATACTCGGCATTTTGTGCATTGAGCAACCGGCAGACATGAAGCAAGGGGCTTGTCGATTCTTCCATATCACCAAAGTCTTGGATTCGTTTGCGCCAGCCTCCATGCGGTGTATTCGGGCCAGGTTTTTGCTTTCATCACGAAGCCACGCGGCTTGGGATGGGGTGCCAAGCGGTTGGCTTCGGCAATGACCCGCTCCGCACGGCGGACGGCTTGCGCCGGGGAGGCTGGAAGATGGTGGCGTGAACCCAAGGTTTTCATGACGGCCAACCCTCGCTGAGCACAGTTTCGTTGTCGAGAATTGCCTTCCTCATATCTGTGATAATCAGTCAAGGGGGTCTTCCCTGTTGACATGTTGAAATTCGGTATGGTGTGCGGGAGATGATCATGGGAGAGGGAAGAAAAGCTGTAACTTGAGACCTGAAGAAAGCACCGAAATGCGCTGGCGCGTTGGCGCGGATTTCCTGCAAATCGGAGTTGCGCCATGCGAAATCTTTCATGAAATCTTGCCCTTTCCTTCCAAAAAACGTGGTAATGGACACGTGCGTCATGGGAACACGCGTTCACGGAAACTCTGCCAGGCGGGGGGTCTGTTCCCCTTGCCATTTCGATCCGCCAATCTGCCCGTCTTGCAAACCCAACACTCACCATGGAACGTTCCAAACTGATCATCGCATCGAGCGAGTCCTCGGCCGACCAACTCCACGCGGCAAAATTCCGTGCGCCGGACGCCTTCATTTTCCTCCGGTCCGGGGGAAAAACGCGTCTCCTGCTCTCCGATTTGGAGGTTGACCGCGGGCGTTCCGAGGCCGGTGTGGACGAGGTTCACGCGTTCTCGGAAGTCGAAAAACGCCTCGCCGGGAAAAGCAAAAAAAAACCTTCCCACACGAAAGTTGTCGCCGCGTGGCTGAAAGAAAACAAAGCTGTGTCTGTTGAGGTGCCCGGGGACTTTCCTCTCGGCCTCGCCTGTTCGCTGCGCGACGAGGGAATCCGCATTGTCGCGTCCGACGGGCCGTTTTGGCCCGGACGCCAGTTCAAGTCGCGTGACGAAGTGTGCGCGATCGAAGCGGCCCTGCGCATCGCCGAGGCGGGAATTTTGCGGGCCCTCGAAATCCTCCGCGCCGCGAAGGCGCGCAAAGACGGCACCCTCGTGCTCAAGCGGCAAGTACTGACGGCCGAAGCCCTCCGCATCGAGATGGAGACCGCGGTGGTCCGGGCGGGCGGCGAGTCGCGCGGCGACACGATTGTCGCCTGCGGCGAACAGGCCTGCGATCCGCACGGACGCGGGCAGGGTGCGCTCCGCGCCAACGAACTCCTCATCCTCGACATCTTCCCGCGCGATGCCCGAACGGGCTTTTTTGGCGACATCACGCGCACCGTCGTCCGGGGCCGCGCCTCCGGAGCCCAGCGCCACCTCTGGGAAACCTGCCTTGCCGGACAAAAATTCGCGCTGAAAAAATTGCGTCCGGGCGTTTCCGGTTCCGTTGTTCATGAAGCGATCAAATCGCTTTTTGCCGCCAACGGCTATCCGACCGGGATTCGCAACGGCCGCTGGCAGGGGTTCTTTCACGGGACCGGGCACGGGCTCGGGCTCGAAGTCCATGAGTTTCCGCGTTTCGCGGCGACCACGTTCGCTCCCGGCCAGGTTCTCACCGTGGAGCCGGGCATCTACATCCCCGGACTCGGCGGCGTCCGACACGAAGACGTCGTCCTTGTAACAAAGTCGGCTCCCCGCATGCTCACGTCCCTGCCGAAAACGCTCGAAATCTGACCGACCCATGTCCGACTCCCAGACACGAAATATTTCCGAGCGCGCCGCCTGGTTGCGGCGGGAAATTGAAGAGCACAACCGCCGCTATTACGTCGAGGCCGAGCCGTCGGTCTCCGACCACGAATTCGACCGGCTTTATAGCGAGCTTGCCGGGCTCGAAGCGCGGCATCCGGAACTGGCCGATGCGGATTCGCCGACCCGGCGCGTGGGGGGTGCGCCGACCGGCGGCTTCGCACGCGTCGAGCACCTCCAACCGATGCTCTCGCTCGAAAAGGTTGATGGAGCCGACCAGCCGGACAGCAAGCAAGAGCCCGACAGCGGGAAACGAACGCGCCAGCAGGACGAGAATACTCTGGCCCGGCTCATCGAGTTCGACAAATCGATCCGCAAGGTTCTTGGCGGCGACCGTGTCGCATACGTCATGGAACCCAAGGTTGACGGTGTTTCGATCGGTGTGCATTACCGCGACGGCAAACTGGAACTCGGCGTCACGCGCGGCGACGGACGGTTTGGTGACGACATCACCGCAAACCTGCGCACCGTGCGGGGCATCCCGCTGCGCCTGAACCTCAAGAACCCGCCCGCGCTGCTTGAAGTGCGCGGCGAGGCTTATATCGCGAACGATGATTTTGAGAAGTTCAATGCCAAGCTCGAAGCGGCGGGCGAAAAGACCTTTCCCAACGCCCGCAATGCAACCGCTGGCACGCTCAAACAGCTTGACCCCCGCCTCGTCGCAAACCGGCCGATCAGCGCGGTCTTCTACGGTGTCGGAGCCTGCGAGGGAATCCGTTTCGAGACCCATGCCGAAATGCTCGCATCGCTCGCCGCCTTCGGTCTGCCCACGCAGCGCCGCTGGTGGCTGTGCGAAGATATCGATACGGTTCTCCGCCGCTACCGCGACGAAGTCGTTTGCCACTACGACGCGCAACGCGACCTGCGCCGCCAGTTGCCCTACGACATCGACGGCATCGTCCTCAAAGTGAACCGGATCGCCGACTGCCTGCGCATCCCGGCGAAGGCGCGCGCGCCCGGCTACGCGATCGTCCACAAGCCGATCCCGTGGATCACGCCGGCCGAAACCGTTCTGCGCGGCATCACGATCCAGGTCGGACGGACCGGCGTGCTCACCCCCGTGGCCGAGCTTGAGCCGGTCTTCGTCCAAGGCTCGACGATCTCGCGCGCCACGCTCCACAACGAGGACGAAATCCGCCGCAAAGACATCCGCATCGGCGACACCGTGATCATCCGCAAGGCCGGCATGGTCATTCCGGAGGTTCTCGAAGTCGTGAAGGACAAACGCCCCGCGGAGGCCGCCGCCTTTGATTTCCTTGCGTTCACGGGAGGCAAATGCCCCGCGTGCGGAGGCCCCGTCACCAAAGAAAAAGTTTCCGGAGGAGAAACCGAGGAAGTCGCCTGGCGCTGCCGGAACGTGGCCGGATGTCCCGCGCAACTCACCCGCCGCCTGGAATATTTCGCACAACGCAAAGCGCTCGACATCGCGTCGCTCGGCGGCATCGTCGCGGAAAAGCTCGTCGAGCGCGGGCTCGTCAAAGAGCCGCTCGACCTCTTCGACCTCACCAAAGACCAGCTCGCCGTCCTCAATATCGGCACCGACGACGAGCCGCGCACCTTCGGAGCCAAACACGCCGCCAAGGTTATCGAGGCCCTGGAACGCGCCCGCACCCTCCCCCTCCCCCGATGGATCCAGGCGCTGGCGATCTCCGAGGTCGGCGAGCAAACGTCCCACGATCTGTCGCAATTTCACGACACGCTTCAAGGCATCGCGCAATCGAAGCTGCTGCACGGCGTGCTTGAGTTTCAGCGGCTTCGGGATCAAAAGCGCGGGGAGGAAGCGGATGCCGCCGGCCAAGCGCTCATCGGCGCGGGATTCGCGCAGCCTTCAAAAAAGAAAGGTTCCGCGCCGCGCGATGCTGTCGTTGTCATTGGTCCGGTCGCCGCCGCGGCAATCCTCGCTTGGTTTGCAAGCGATACCGGGCGGGGCGTGTCGGCCCGCCTCGAACGACTCGGCATCTCGCCGCGGGGCGCCACAAAAATCTTGTCCGCAACCGAACATCCCTTCGCGGGAAAAACCTTCGTCCTCACCGGCACGCTGCCCACGCTTGCCCGCGACGAGGCCTCTGCCCTCATTCGGGAAGCTGGAGGAAATGTCACGGGCTCGGTGACAAAGAACACCAACTATCTGCTCGCCGGCGAAAGTGCCGGATCGAAACGCGACAAGGCCCGTGAATTGGGCGTTCCCGTCCTGTCGGAAAAGGAGTTCCTGGAAATGGTGAAGCCGAAAATGAAACCGCAGTCGGATCAGCCAACGGAATCGCAGGGATCACTTTTTTGACACCCTGGCCGCGAGAACTTTTTCCGCGAGGGCCGCGTCTTCCGGGGTATCGACGCCCGGCCCGGTCGCACGGGTCGTGAGAACCCGGATGGTCGCGCCGTGTTCGAGGGCGCGGAGCTGTTCAAGCTTTTCGCTTTTTTCGAGCGGGGTCTGTTTCCACTTTACAAAATCGAGCAGAAATTTCCGGCGGTAGGCATAGAGGCCAAGGTGGCGGAAGCGTGGCGGATGCGCGTCTCCATCGCGATCGGCGGGCACCGGCGACCGGGAAAAGTAGAGCGCGTTTCCTTCGAGGCTGGTGACGACTTTGACGCAGTTCGGATCATCGAGTTCCGAGGGTTCGAGCGGGCAGGCGGCGGTGGCCATGTCGGCTTTGCGATCCGTGTGCAGAGCCGTGATGAGACGCCCGACCAAGCGCGGATCGAGGAACGGCTCGTCGCCCTGCACGTTGACGACGAGGCTGTAGCCGGCGAGTTTTTTTGCGACGGCGGCGATGCGATCGGTGCCGGTCGGATGCCGCGGCGATGTGACCGCCACCTCCGCCCCAAATCCGAAGGCCGCTTCCGCGATGCGCATGTCGTCGGTTGCGATGATGACGCGATCGGCCGCGCGCACTTTGGCGCAGCTCTCCCAGACGTGCTGGATGAGCGGCTTGCCGGCGAGCGGGTGCAGCGGTTTGCCGGGAAATCGGGTGGATCCCCAACGGGCGGGAATAATAATGGCGGCGCGGGACATTTGCGGAATGCGTGCAGTCTGTTCGGACGGGCAACAGCTTGTCCGAGTCCCGCAAAATGCTCAACCGAAAATCCAGCCAAACCTCCGGGGGCACATCTCTGATGGCAAACAACGACACGGCGCGTGCAATGCGATCGGCTCGAACTCCCCGCGTGCAACGTTCGGACATGCGCCCGGAAAACTTCCCAAGCGATCAAAAAGGTTCACGGGTCGGGCGCGTTGTGCGAGAATGGCGGCGTGATTCCCAATATCGTTCTCATCGGTTTCATGGGCTGCGGCAAATCGTCAGTCGGCCGACGCCTTGCCAGACTGACCGGACACCGGTTTTTGGACAGCGACGAACTGGTCACGCAGTCCGAAAACCGCAGTATCGCCGAGATTTTTTCCACGGGCGGGGAGAAGGATTTCCGGGACGCCGAGTCGAAGGTGCTGGACGATCTTGTGGGCGTTGCAGGCGTGGTTCTGGCGACCGGCGGGGGGGCGATCCTGCGGGAAGCCAACCGGATGGCGCTCCGTCGGATTGGCGTTGTGGCCTGGCTGGATGCCGACCCGGACATCCTCTTTGAACGTGCGACCCGCAGCAATCGGCGTCCGCTCCTTCAAACCGAGGATCCGCGGAAAAGTTTCGACGACCTTTTTGCGGTTCGCCGGGAGATCTACGAGCTGGCCGCGGATTTCCGTTTCGACTCGACGCGTTTCGACCACGACGAAGTCGCCAAACGGCTTCTCGCTCAGGCTTTGAGGCACCAGGCAACCAAGGCGTAATCATTTCCCCGGGAGCATGCGGGCACAAAAAAAAGAGCCGGCTCCTGCGAGCCGGCTCTTCGGATTAAATTTGGATTCCTCAGTTATTAGAACGCGAAACGAACGCCGGCGCGCACAACAGCGCCACCCTTTGGCTCGACATTCGAGTAGATGTAGCGGGCATCGGAGAAGATGCCGATGTGGGATGTGGCGCGGTATTCGACACCGGCACCGACGTGACCGAGGCCGTGGCCTTGGATGCCGTTACCGTAACCCGCGCCGCCGCCAACGATGGCGTAAGGAGCGAGGTTCCATGAGCAGATCGGATAACGGAGGTAGAAGTTTCCAATCGTTGACCACACAGTGCCTCCCGCGCTGGAGCCGGAAGAATTGCGGCCCACGAGGTCTTGTTCCACGCCGATACCGAAGTAACGGGCAAAGAAGAAGTTGGCTCCGAGTCCGCCGCCGAATCCAGGGCGTCCCTGATTGTAGAACGCGCCCGCACCGAAGGCGTCGAGCTGGAATTCCGTATCACGGAAAAAGCAGGTCTCCGGAACCACAACGACTTTTTTATCAAACGTTTTCCCGTCTCCCGCGATGGACGCGGTGACGGCCGACAGCAATACGATACCAGTTAAGGTGAGCAGTTTTTTCATAACGCCTGCCTTCTTATGTTGTTCATCTGGAGGAGTCAAATCTTTTTTTCCGCCATTCTTCCGCCGATTTGAGGAGGGCAAGGGCTCTTGACCGGTGGCTGATCGCGTTTTTCGCTTCCTGGCCGAGCTCGGCGAATGTTGCGTCCGTGCCGTCGGCGACGAAGAGCGGGTCGTAGCCGAAGCCGGCATGACCGCGGGGTTCGTGGAGGATAATTCCTTCCACCGCGCCGCTGAAGGATGCGCGTTTTTTCCCATGGCGGGCCAGAACGATGACGCAGCGAAATCGCGCGGCGCGATCGCGTCCGGTGAATCCGGCAAGGTTCCTGAGAAGAAGGGCATTGTTTGCGGCATCGTCGGCCTTTGGGCCGGCATAGCGCGCGGAGAGAACCCCGGGAGCCCCGCCGAGGGCATCGGCTTCGAGGCCGGAGTCGTCGGCGATGACCCAGCCATCAAAGTGCCGGGATGCCGCGAGGGCCTTGAGTGTCGCATTTTCCTCAAACGTCGAGCCGGTCTCCTCGACGTCGGGAAAATCCGGCAGCGCGGAGAGATCGCTCACGTCAAATCCGGGGCCGAGGATCGCGCGGATTTCGGAGACTTTGTGGGCATTGCGGGTGGAGACAAGCATTGGGTTTGCAGGAGCGGGTTCGTCTGGCATAGTCCCACCTCCTAAAACGATGTTCACTCAGCGCAAGCAATTTCCATTTTCCGAATTCGAACCCAGGTGGCAGCGCCACTGGGTGGAGTCCCGCGCCTTCCGCGCCGCCGATCCCGGCGAGCCGGGCTTCGACGCCTCGCGGCCGAAATACTACATCCTCGACATGTTTCCGTATCCGAGCGGCGACGGGCTCCATGTCGGGCACGTCGAGGGCTACACCGCGACCGATATCCTCGCGCGATTCCACCGGATGCGCGGGTTCAATGTCCTGCACCCGATGGGCTGGGATGCCTTCGGGCTGCCTGCCGAGCAGTTTGCCATCAAGACCGGACAGCACCCGCGCGTCACGACCGCGCGGAACGTGAAGCACTTCCGCTCCCAGCTCGAAGCCCTCGGGTTCAGCTACGACTGGTCGCGCGAGTTCGCGACCACCGATCCGGATTACTTCCGCTGGACGCAATGGATTTTCCTCCGGCTCTACAACGCCTGGTTCAACCCGGAGACGAACAAAGCCGAGCCGATCGGCACGTTCACGGGAGCCGACCCCGACAGCGTGCGGCTTGCCTACGTTGCCGAGATGCCGGTGAACTGGTGTCCGGAGTTGGGCACCGTGCTGGCCAACGAGGAAGTGGTGGACGGCAAGAGCGAGGTCGGCGGGTTTCCCGTCGAGCGGCGACCGCTTCGCCAGTGGATGCTGCGGATCACGGCGTTTGCCGGGAGGCTGATCGACGGGCTCGCGGAGCTCGACTGGCCGGAGTCGATCAAAATGCTGCAAAAAAACTGGATCGGCCGCAGCGAGGGCGCGCTTGTGGCATTTCAAATTTCAAATTTCAAATTTCAGATTTCCGTCTTCACGACGCGTCCGGACACGCTTTTCGGGGCGACGTATATGGTTCTCTCGCCCGAGCATCCGCTGGTCGGGACGATCACGGCCCCGGAGCAGCGCGCCGCCGTGGAGGAATACCGGAAGAAAGTCGCTTCAAAGTCCGACCTCGAACGCACCGATCTCGCGAAAGAAAAGACCGGCGTCTTCACGGGGGCTTTCGCCATCAATCCCGTCAACGACGCGCCGATCCCGGTCTGGATCGCCGACTATGTGCTCATGGGCTACGGCACCGGTGCGATCATGGCCGTCCCGGCCCACGACGAGCGCGACTTCGAATTTGCCACGCGGTTCGGGCTGCCGGTCATCGAGGTGGTGCGGCGGGAGGAAGCCGAAGCCAGCCAATCCTGTGGCATGGGCTTCCAGCCCTTGCGTGCCCTTGAGCCCGTCGAGGTGAAAAAAGGAGCCAACCTCCCGCACTGGACTCAAGCCGAAACAACCTGCGCCGCCACCTTCCGACTTCCGGATTCGCTGCCCCAGTCGCTGCTGTCCGAAATCAAAGACGACCGACACGCCCTCGCCCAACGCGCGATCGAGGGCAGCCCTCTCTCCGAGCAGGAAATGAAGGAATGGAAAAAGCTCTTTTCCGAGAAAATCCAATCCCTGTTGGATGCCGGTCACGGTGAGTGCCATCTCGCCAAAAAAGAGATCGCGGCAGTGGTGCTCGCCGCTTTCCGGCACTTCGACGGCAACCGTTACGATCTTCATGCCTGCTGCATCATGCCCAACCATGTGCATGTGCTGTTCACTCCGAAAGAGGGGCATGCCATTGTCGATATCCTTCATTCTTGGAAATCTTTTTCCGCCAACCAAGCGAACCAGATTCTCGGTCGCAGCGGTGCATTTTGGCAGCCTGAATCCTATGATCATCTGATCCGTGACGGCGGTGACTATCACGCGCAGCTGAATTATCTGCGGCAGAATCCTGCGAGCGCTGGCGTCGCTGGGCTGGTTTGGGAAAAGTCGCAAGGGCTGGAAGCCGATGCCACGCCCTGCTTCTCCGGCGATGGGGTGGCGGTGAACTCCGGGTTCCTCGACGGGCTGCCAACGGGCGAGGCGAAAGCCGCGATCACCGCGTGGCTCGAAGAGCGCGCGCTCGGACACGGGACGATCAACTTCAAGCTTCGGGACTGGCTTTTTTCGCGCCAGCGGTATTGGGGCGAGCCGTTTCCGATCGTTTGGGAAAACGGCAGGCACCGTGCGCTGTCGGATTCCGATCTGCCGGTCGTGCAGCCGGAGATGGAGGATTTCAAGCCCACCGGCACGCCCGAACCCCCGCTCGGCAAGGCCCGCGAATGGGTGCGGTATTCCGAGACCGCCGAACGCGAGACGAACACGATGCCGCAGTGGGCGGGCTCGTGTTGGTATTACCTCCGGTTCTGCGATCCGAAAAATGCGGGGCGATTCATCGGCCCTGCCGCGGATTCTTATTGGATGGGATCTTCCGGCGCTCCCGGCGGCGTGGATCTTTATGTCGGCGGCACGGAACACGCCGTCCTTCACCTTCTCTACGCGCGCTTCTGGCACAAAGTCCTCTTTGATCTCGGGCACCTGACCACGCCCGAGCCGTTCCAGCGCCTCGTCAACCAGGGCATGATCCTCGGGCCCGACGGACAGAAGATGTCCAAGAGCCGGGGGAACGTGATCACGCCCGACAGCGTGATCGCCGAATACGGCGCGGATTCCCTGCGGCTCTACGAAATGTTCATGGGGCCGCTCGAGCAAACGAAACCGTGGAGCATGAAAGGCGTGGAGGGCGTCCACCGCTTTCTCGCACGCGTCTGGCGGCTCGCGATGGAAGAGAATCAGGAAGGCGACTGGACGGTCTCCTCCGATCTCGCCGGGATCCCGCTCACGCCGTCCCAGCTCCGCGTCGCCCACGCCACGATCAAAAAAGTGACCGCCGACCTCGCCGATCTCTCGTTCAACACGGCGATCTCGCAGATGATGGTGTTCACGAACGAATTTGTGAATGCCAAGCCGCGCCCGATCGAGGCCCTGCGCATCCTGCTTCCGCTGCTCAGCCCCTTCGCCCCGCATCTCGCCGAGGAACTGTGGCAGAGGCTCAACTTCGAAGGCTCGGCCTCGACGCAGCCCTGGCCGGTGCATGACGAGACGCTTCTTGTCGAGAGCGAGGTTGCCTGCGTCGTCCAGATCAACGGCAAAGTCCGCGACCGCGTGCGCGTCCCCGTGCGGGCCGAAAAGGAGGAGGTCGAAAAACTCGTCCTCGCCAGCCCGAAAATCGCCGAAGCCCTTGCCGGACAGACGATCGTCAAGACAATCATCGTTCCCGGCAAGCTCGTGAACATCGTCGCCCGTCCGTCCTGATCTTCTATGCGGGAGTCTTCGCCGTCAGCAATTGGAAGTCGCCGTTCTTGTCGCGGTAAAACCCGCGGAGCAGAATCTTCTTTGTGCCGCGGAGAGTCTTGAGGCGGTCGGTTTCCTTGAGGTCGTTTTTCGTCCAGCCTTTTGCGATGATGTTGCCTTGGCGGTCGATCACCTCGTTCGGCGGCTTGGTGAGCGCGTCGTATTTGGCTTTCGGGAGCCGCACGGCGTCGAGGGATTTCAAGTTGTAGAGCGAGACCCACCAGGCATGCTCCGCGTCGGGATCGGTGGGAGGAGTGACCTCGAAGGCGAGGGTTCCCGCCGTCGCCTTGCCTTTCGTCAGCCCGATTTTGTAAAGCGCGGCAACTTCCTCCCGGCTGCCGAGAAAGCCCGCAAAATAGCCGCGCAGGGTTTTCTGGAGCTGTACGTTGTTTTTCCTTCTTCCGTAAATTCCGAGTTCGATCCCGGCCGGGTGATTCGGGTCGCCGTAGATGTTGAGTTCGATATCGCGGTTCACCAGGAAGGAAATGTAGGGGACGTTCCGGAATGTCCCGACGGTCACCGTCGTGGCCGGGATCTCGACAACCGATTTGATCTGGTCGTGTGTCCGGAGGTCGTTTGCCATCACCCGCCACGAAGGCAGCGTTCCTTTGCTGATCAACTCGGTGAAGTATGTTGCGGTGTCCGGCTCGTCGAGCACGCGAACAATCTCGCTCTTCGGATAGGCCCGCTCCCCGAATTCCTCCTGCATGAGAATCGAATCCACCGAGTTCTTGATGATGAGTCCGTGGATCGTGCGACCGTCCTTGAGGACGATGCTGTCCGGCGCGTGGAACGAATCATCGGCGGCGCGGGTGGTGGCGCAAATGATCGCGGCTGCTGCAAAAACGGCAATGGTCCGTGAGTTCATGGTTGAAGTGTGTCCGCGCGACCTGTAGATGGCAAGGATGCGTTGCTTGAATTTTGCCGTGAAACCCCTCCTGCTCTTCCCCGCTCTTGCCGCCCTGCTCCTGTCCGGATGCGTCATGGCACCCAAGCCCTACAAAAAGCCCGCGGCACCGGCGAAGCCCGTGCAGACCGGGAAATTCTGGTGGGGAACTTCGACGGCGAGCTTCCAGAACGAAGACCGCGGGGGCACGCCGGGTTCGAGGGACGCATTCAAGACCGACTGGGATGTTTTTGCCGAAGAGGGGCATATCCCGCCGCGCGGAGATGAAGCCACATTCTCGTGGACGCATTTCGACAAGGATCTCGCCGCCCTGAAAAAGCTCGGTGTGAACCACTACCGGTTCGGGATCGAGTGGGGCCGCGTCGAGCCGAAGCCGGGCGTCTTCAACGAGGTCGCCATCGCCCAATACGTGAAGATGGCCAAAGATCTTCGCGCCGCCGGGATCGAGCCGATCGTCACGCTCTGGCATTTCACTTTTCCCGACTGGCTGTATGACTCGAAGCACAAGGCGAAATCGAATTTCCTGAACCCCGGCGTCGAGAAAGCTTGGAACGGCTATGTGGCCCGCATGGCCACCGCGCTCGCCCCGTATGTCAGAATCTATGTCCCGCAGAACGAGCCGAACGGCGATCTCTACATCAGCTATTTCGGCGGATACTGGCCGCCGGCACTGCTGGCCACTCCGGGGGCATTGAAAAAGGCGAACACCGTCGCGGCCACCATGTTCCGCGACGCGGCGTTGATCGTCCGCAGCAAGCGCCCGGATGCCATCATCATGGGAATTTACTCGATCCCGAACTGGCGGCGCAACTACTTCCAGGATCCGACACAGTTTGTCTATAACATGATGATGCACCAGAATTGGGATCACCTCGACCGCGTCGCGGACACGATGGATATCATCGGCGTGAACTACTATTACTCGCAGGACGCGTCGGCCAGCCGGTTCATCATCCGCCCACATGGCGAGCTCGCCTCGAACTACACGCAGAACGGCTGGGAAATCGACCCCGAGGGCTTTCATGCCACGCTCACCAATGTCTATAACCGCTACGGCAAACCGATCGTCGTCACGGAAAACGGGATCGGCACGCAGAGCGAGCAGAAAAAGATCCGCTACTTCCGCGAGCACGTGAACCAGATGCGCCGCGCCATGAACGACGGCGTGGATATCCGTGGGTATCTGCCCTGGACCCTCATTGACAACTATGAATGGGCCGAGGGCTATGCCGCCAACTTCGGTCTCACGTACCTGGACAAAAAAAATATGCGGCTTGTCATCCAGCCATCGGGCGAGTGGTTCCAGAAATTCGTCAAGGCCAACCCCAAACCCTGAGCGAAGTGAGGCAGGCTTTCTTTATATCTGGTCGGGCAAGGTGCTTTATCGGAGCAATGCCGGGGTGGAGCCCGTTTCCTGGCAGACCTCCTGCGCAGGATCCCGTTGCCGGCTGCGTGTATTTGAAGAACCTCATCGACCGGATCACGACCGCCCGAGGTTAATTACCCGGCGAGGTAGCGTCGGCAGTAATCGCCGGCACGACGAACAATCTCCAACAGCGCCGGGGAATGATGCAGGACGCCCTCGAAAAGGTCGCTCAAACTGCGCTTCATATCGGCCGGGCCTCTTTGCGGATCAGTTTCACAAAAGCCGAAGGGCGGCCGCGATCCACGGCGATGTCGATCTTTTGGTCGCCGAGAGCGCTCTTGATGGCCAGCTTCAGGCGCAGGCGCTCCATAAAACCGATCTTCCGGGAGCGGATGAGCAGATCGATATCCCCGCCCTTGAGCTTATCCCGAAGCCGCGAGCCAAAGTGCAAGACCTCTGCCGCCGGGTCGGCGGCTGCCACGCAATCGCGGATCGCCCGGCGTTGTTTTAGACTCAAGCGCATTGGCAAGATTATTGCGCGGCCCCGGAGCGAATCGCAAGCGAAGTTTTCTTCATGCGTTCGCGCAAGCGCACCTTGCGCCGCGAACCTGGCTTCTGCCGGTTGGGGGCTCCGCGATCCGGCTGCCGCTCCCGCGCGGGGAACCGGAGGAAAAGAATTGTCCCCAATCATTGTCCTGTCGGATTTTGCGGACTTCCGGCACGATCATCACATGCAATTTGACGGAAGAACACAAAACCGATACAAACGGAGCGACAGAACGGAATGAAAATCAGCAGCCTTGATTTTGAGACAGCAAACCACTCGGACGCGAGCATCTGTGCAGCCGGGGTTGCGGTGTTTGTGGACGGGGAGCTGATCGAAACCCGCCACTGGCTGGTTCGCCCGCCGAGGGGACATGGCTGGTTTCTTGAGGATTTCATCGAGATCCACGGCATCACGCACGAGGACGTTCAGGACGCGCCCGAGTTCCCGGCGGTCGCCCAGGAATTGCTCCCATTTCTGACCGCTGCCGATTTCGTCATTGCCCACAACGCGCAATTCGACATCCGAAAACTCAATGGCACCCTCAGCCACTTCGGAATTCCCTGCCCGAGTTTTTCCACCCTCTGCACCTGCCAGACCGCCAGGCGTGCATGGCCGGAATTACCCAACCACAAACTCAGCACAGTGGCCGGTCACATCGGCCACACTTTCTGCCACCACAACGCGCTGGATGATGCCGAGGCTGCCGGCCGTGTGCTTTCGGCAATCATCAAGGAACGAGGGATCGAGTGGGTCGTCGGATAGGTTTCTTGCTTCCGCTTGCACTCGTTCGGGCAGACGGTTAAGTTCCCCTGTATGAGTTTCGCTCAAATCATCGAAGAAATTCCCAAGCTCACGCATCTGGAGCGGCGCGAGTTGTTTCTTCAAGTCCTTAGCCTTGAGCCCAACGCCGATGATGTCGCTGTCTGCGACCATGTCGCCCGCGAAGGTTTCGCGCTTCTCGATGAAATGGAAGCCGCCGACTCGACGCATGGATAAGGAGTTCTAAATAAATCAAGGTGGTAAGATGGCGCAGGAGTTTTGGCCTCTGGCAAGGCGCGACGAAGGAGCATAGCCCAAGCACTCTGTGACTGAGGAGCAACGCAGCCAGAGGCCAAAAGAACAAGCCAGATTGCTTCCTTTATTTATTTACAGCGACTGAAGCCCGTAGGGGGGAGGTTTGGCAAACCGACATGGGCATTGCCGGTAAAATCCGCCCCTGCCTGCTTCTCACCGACTATCCTGCGGATGACGAGCTGGCAATGGTCACGGTCGTCCCGCATACGACGGCACTTCGCGAAAACAGATGGGAGCTCGCTTTGCCCAAAGCGTTCTTGAAGACTGGCGCATTTCATTTTCAGCAAATCCAATCGGTCAGCGTTGCCCGCCTGATGAGGAGACTGGGAAAACTGTCCGATGAGGAAATGAACCTTGTCGCGGAAATGCTGCGCGACCGGCTGGATATGCCGTAGGCTCCCGCAGTTTCAAAAACGTTCCGCCGAGAACAAAGTTCGGCAAATCGCTGTCCTGATTCCACGGCATCAGATTGTCCCCAATCATTGTCCTATCGGACCAATGGGGATTTCTGGCAGGATCGCGCAATGAAAACGAACCTTCGCGCCAAGCCCGCAAAAGAAAGAACTTAAGGCCGACAGATGAAATGCTTCAGAGAAACCATCGGTATTCAGGCAATTTTTCGAATAGCATCCGTGGCATGGGCATCCTGCCCATGTCTTGCTGGATTGTTACGCATGGGCAGGATGCCCATGCCACAGCATGGTTTCTACGCGGCAAACTGCTTCTTCAGGATGAAATCTGTTTTGGCGTGCTTTGCGCCCTTCGCGCGAAACCCGGCCCCTAAAAATCTTCCAACGACTTGTTGAGCACCCGCAATATGGCTAAGATCTCGATATCAGTCAGCGTTCGCACCCCGCGCTCGATCCGGCTCATCACCAGCGTGTCGCAATCCCACCCCGCCCGCTGCAACCGCCGGCACAACTCGGCCTGCGAAATCCCGAACTCCTCCCGAAGCTCACGAATCCGCCCGCCAAGCCGGTTCAACGACTCCTGGTTCTCGCCGGATTTCCTCTGTGCCACGCCTGGGAGGCTAGGCGACAAAAACAATCTTGACGTGTCGGATAGCCGACAGATAAAAAACCCCGCGAGCCAACCCCACCGTCCACTCCATTCGAAAGCATGAACTTCTACTGCAAATTCTGCGGCGCAAAATTCCAAACCGTGTGGAACTTGTCTACCGCATCATGCTCCAAGCATCCAGACGGGCCGAATCGTGGAAAACACACGCTGTATGAGGGCTCGGAGAAGAAACAATACACCTGCAAGTATTGCGGAAACAAGTTCCCATCACTTTTCACCCTCACGGCTGCAAGTTGCTGCCGACATCCTGACGGAGCAAACAAAGGGAAACATTCTCCGGCCCTCTGAAAAACTTTTTATGATGATGTCTTTCTACCTTGGTTTATTGATTGGCATTGTTGTTGCTGGTTCCGTGATATTTTTCCTACATATGCGCACTCACTCACAGCTAAGAGGCGAGCATGCGGGTATTCTCGCGGAGCTAAAGAACGAACATGCGAACGCACTGGAAGAAGCGACAAAGGCAGGGATAATGCGTGGATCAAATGGCAAGTTTCCAAATCTGGCAATTAAAGTCGAACCATACCATGTGCATGAAGTTGATAATGGCTGGTTTACTAAGGATGTTCATATGGCGATAGGTTACCAGCATCAATTGTATTATGACGGAATACCAATTATGGAGCCAACAATTGTTGTTTGTGAGCAGAAGACGGAGTCATCAGTTAAAGAAGAAGCCATTCAATCTGTCGTGAGTGCGGGAATGCAGTTGGCTGATGGATATGCAAAATCTCAGGCAAAACAGTTAAAGTCAGCAGGCGGCGGAGCATTAACTGTCATTTGCGAAAAACAATAATAAAACAACCATGCAAATATATACACAAGTCATTGATCGAATCAACAAGGCTATCAAGGGATTCAACGAGCAACTCAGCGAAAAGCACGCCATCCCCGCCTTGGGTTCTGCGACAGACATCCCATTCATGAATATATCGAAAACCCCGTGGGACCAACAATTCTGGCCAAACAAGGACGCTAAAGGCGTCTATTTTCTTTTTGGCTTCAAAGAATCCGAACCGAGCAACCCGGCCATCTATATCGGCAAGGCCTCGCTTGGCAATATAGGGGATCGGCTTTACAGTCATCTCAATCCAAGTCGCAATGAGGCTTGCTACCGCGTGAATGATGGTGCTGGAGCCCCTTGCGTTATCGAGTTGGTTGCATCAATTGACCTTTCTACACGACATGATTCCTCGCTGGCTGTCGCACTCGAAGAATACCTAATTAAGGAATTGCGCAGCAGTTTTTATTTAATCAACTCGGTTGGAAATAAGCGGGAATAGTCACAACGTTGAATTTTTAATCTTACCTTCTGAAGACACAAACAAAAACACACTAATAACATGGCAACAACAAACCAAAAAATTCACGGAATTATACATGGAGCCGCAGTAGCAGCGGGCTGGGTGGGTGCTGGAATGGCACAACTTCCCGGCGCAGACATGCCAATCATAATGGGAATCCAAGCCACAATGATCGTAGCTATTGGCGCGGAACATGGCGTAGAAATGACCAAAGGAGCGGCAGCGAAGCTCGCGCTTCCATTCGCAGCAGGCTACGGAGGAAGAGCTATTTCTCAGGTTTTAGTTGGATGGCTTCCCGGAGTCGGAAATGCTATCAATGCAAGCACTGCCGCAGGAATCACTGAGGCCGTTGGTTGGGCTGCGGATGCATACTTTGCAAAAGACGATCCTGCCGTGTGAACTGAATATCATCGCACTGCCGAGCTGCCGGAACATTCAAGAAAGACGTCAGTCCCGCGTATTGTCGCCTTTTGAAATGGAGGAGGTGCCCGTTCTTGGCTAAGCCAAAACTTTTTCAACCAGTTCCGCGACTTTCACGCCTGCTGGTCCGCGCAGGTGCTCGTCGAAGTGCGGGGAGATTTCCGTTGAATTCCGGTTGACTTCAATCGTGCGGATTCCGTGACGTGAAGCGGCCTCGGCAAATCCGGCAGCAGGGTAAACGTTACCGGATGTTCCGATGGAAATGAAGAGGTCAGCTTTCGACAGCGCGAGATAGATTTCGTCCATGAAGAGTGGGATTTCCCCGAACCAAACGATGTGCGGCCGGAGTTTCCCCACGACCTCGCATGCCGGACAGGAATTCGTCTCATCGAGAGTGTTTTCACATGGAGAAATGCTCCGGCACTCGCGGCATCTCGCTTTCATCGCTTCGCCGTGCATGTGAATCACGTTGCGGCTGCCGGCGCGTTCATGCAGGTCATCAATATTCTGGGTGACGACCGTCACGGTGCCGGGAAATTCTTTTTCGAGCCGCGCCAATGCGAGGTGCGCGGCGTTGGGTTGCGCCTCTCGGATTTTCGTCCGGCGCACGTTGAAAAATTCAAATACCAGCGCCGGATTCCGTTGAAACCCTGCCGGGCTCGCCACAGCTTCAACCTTGTGCCCCTCCCACAGACCCGTTGAACCGCGAAATGTCTGGATTCCCGACTCCGCCGAGATGCCTGCTCCGGTAAGGACGAAAATGGATTTCATGTTCTTGTCAGCCTGGGCATCCACCTCACTCCGGTGGCCAGCTTGAGTCCAAAGTGCGTGAAAGGTTTGAAGTCGTCGCCATCTGCCGTGAGCAACTCCGCGTCCTGCTCGATGGCTCCGGCAGCGATGAAGCAATCGGCGGTGGATGCGCGACGTCGGCCCGTGGCATTGAACAGGCGTGCCGCCAATTCGGATGTGCTCCGGCTTACCGGCTGAACCCGGGCACCAACCACGCGCTCGACGCGCAGAAGTTCATCCGGCATCAGCGGACCTCGCACGAATTCATGCCAAGCCACCGCGCTGGCGGCGGGGAGCATGCCTGATTGGACTCGATCACGCACGAATTTCACCACCCCGCCCGCCGGATCGGCCAAGGCGATGAGGGCATTTGTATCGAGATGGAGCAGCCGGCTCACGTATCCGCCCCCTCCCGGCTCCACCCCTCGGACCGCAGCCTGCGGACCTCGGATTGCAGGCTGGCGATGCGTCCGGCTGGCAGTGGCGGGCAGCGCAGGATGTCATCCAATGCTTCCAGAACCCGATTTGCTTCATTCCTGTCATCGCCAGATGTCATGGGATGTGCCGTCAGCATGGCGCGCAAGCCTTCGGATACCAGGTCTTTGATTTTTCTGTTTTGCGCGGAGGCTCGGGTTTTCACCTGACGATAAAGCGCATCGGGCAATTCAAGAGTTGTTTTCATACCTTAAATATGGGGGAGATATGGTTTTATGGCAATTGGAAATATTGCCGGCGAGAAATGTCGTAGTTCCGCAATCATGCCGGGTATCACGTCCCCGAAGCCGAACGACTGATAATGTATCCGTCAAGAACCCACTATCGCGACAAATTTAGAGAGCGAAAAGAAGCCCGAAAGCGCAAAGGAAAACGCTCTTGAATGGCACGAAGATAAGCGGCATTTCGGACGTGGTGCGGCCGTCTCGGCTGCCATCCTGCCTGGCGAAAAGCAGGCGGGACGGCTGCTCCACTTTTGCTGAGCCTCGGGGCGAGAGAATGGCGTCAGTCCCACGCATGGGAATCGGGTTGCTGGCCAGTCGATAACGCGAGGGAGGGCGAGCTCTGCCCGAGCCGTGATATATGGGTTCGGTCGGAGCCTCACCCTCCCGGCACGGTTCGCCCTTGCTGGCGTTACGGGCGGTTCCGGGTCTGCCGTGTTCGGGTTGACAGATCCCGGTTGTGGATTCAATGTAGAAACATGACAGCGACCGTTCAGAAATGGGGCAACAGTCTGGCGCTGCGAATTCCCATCGCCGTGGCCAGGGAGATCCGAGTGCGCGAAGGCGATACCGTGACCCTGAAGATCAGCGCATCCGGCCTGACGCTGAGGCCCGTGCCGAGGCACCCGAGTCTTGATGATCTCCTGGAGGGGGTGAATGCCGGGAACCTGCACCCGGCGACCGAATGGGGCCGGGATTTGGGAAGCGAGGCGGTGGCTCCTTGAAAAAGAAACCGTTTCCGGAACTGGGTGCCATCGGCTGGCTGGTTTTCGACCCGCAAGCGGGACGCGAGCAGGCGGGACGCCGTCCGGCAATTGTGCTCAGCCATACGCGATACAACGAAAAAACAGGTCTCGCGGTGTTTTGCCCGATCACGAGCCGGGCGAAGGGCTACCCGTTCGAGCTGGCGGTGCCCGGCGGGCTTCCGGTCACCGGCGTCGTGCTGTGCGACCACATCCGCTCGCTCGACTGGCGCGAGCGCCAGTGGCAACAGATCACCGCTGCCCCGGCCGCTTTTGTGAGCGAGGTTCTGTCGCGTACACTGACGCTTTTTGACCTGCCTGCGGTCTGATGGGCGGGGAATCCGCACGCTTCGCGCCGGGGCGGTGAGGGTCATCAATGCGGGAAACTGCGCCTCGATCTGCTCAAAGCCTGAGGAGTCAGGGAATGACGCCAGCCCCGCGTATTGACGCTTTTTGAAATGGGGACAGCGTTCCCGTCGGGTTGGGATGGGGGGCGTTCACGGCTTCACTTCCAAGCCCGCCGCTTTGGCGAGGTCGCGCTGGCGTTTGTCGAAGGAGAGGAAACGCCGCGCCCCCGCCAGCATTGCCGCCGCGAGGTGCAGGGTGTCTGCCGCCCGGCTCCCGATGCGCTCGGCGTGGTCTTCGCTCAGTTGCTCCGCCCGGCGAAGGGCGTCCGTCCAAGGCAAAGCCGTATGGACGAGAACCCCGTCATCAAGGTCATCCTCGACCTGGCGCAAGGCCGCCGAGCGTTCGCCCGGCGTCATGGTTCCCCGGAAGACAGCCAACCGCAGTCCGTTGCGGACTTCCAGCCGGTGAAGCGGGTTGAAGGGTAGCGGCACGGGATGCCGGATCATGAAGCGCCTTGCGACATCCGAGTTCGCGTCATCGCAGTGAAGGGAAATGATAAACGACGAATCCGCGTAGGCCATCTCCGGGCTCACAGGTTGCCCCTCATCTCATCGTGGAACGCCTGGGTTTCTTCCTTGGACATCTTCTTTCCCAGAGGAGGGCGCCGCCTGAACCGCCCCGCCCAGTCCACCTTGGCCGGCTTCATGGGCGGAGTGGGGGCGAGTGTCGCGAAAGCCGCCCCGCCGCGGGTGATTGTCACCTGCTCGCCGTCCTCGATCCACCTGGCCACCGCCGCGAAGCGGTTGCGGAGGTCTCGGACGGTCGCCGTTCTGGGTTCCTGCACTGTTGCCGTGTTCATTGTGATACTCCAAGCGTATCACTGTATTTTCGCATGTCAACAGTATCCGCCCGTGTCGCCGTGAAGCCCGTGAGCGAACCCGGCAGGCCTCTCAGCGGTCGATTCTTCGGAAAGTCACCGTTTTGCCGAGAGTAATCATGCCCGAATGGTCAATGCGACCATAGGCACTCCCTGCGGTATGGCAGGTGACGTTCCGATTTTTCCAAATACCATCGCTGTGTGTGTGCCCGCATAGGACGATGAAGCGGGTTTCAGGCATCCGTTCGGCTGCTTGCGAGATCACCTTCCCTCCCGCTTGCCAGCAGAACCGGGCCAGAGCCATCGCATCGGAATTCCGGCCTTCATGCCATGACGCTTCCGGCCAGGGTGGGCGTCGGTGATCCAGAGCAGGCTTTTCACGACTATCTGCCGAGCCAAAGGATTTTTATTTCATTTTCGAGCGTCTTGAGTTCCGGGTCGCCGGTGAGGAGTCCGGCATTTCGCTCCTTGGCGAGGGCGGCGGCAAAGGCATCGGCGTAGGAGAGTCCTCCGCGTGCTTTGAAGCCAGCCGCTAGCCGGGTCAGGCCACGATCCACGGGAACAACTTCGATCGGGAGGTTGTCGATATCGCCGATCACCGATGCGGCAGCCGATGAGCCGCCGGCACGCTCGAACTGGTAAACCACTTCCCCCCAGTTGACGACGCATAGCGCCAGAAGCCCCCCGGACTCCATAGCGTGGTCAAAGCGGTCCCGGACGCGTGGAGCGGCGGGCTCCCCGTTGAAGAAGGCCATGAGCGCCCAGGAATCAAGGACGGCGTTTTTCATCCTCCTTGCGCCGGTCGCGGCGGCGTTCTGCCTCCAGATCCCTTGTTCCAACTTTGAGCGGGGCATATTTCCCCATGAGGTTCTCGACTGTGGCCCGTGTGACGGGTTTGAGCAGGATGCCATCCGCAATAATTTCGACTTGGGCTCGGGTTCCCCCGGCAATCCCGAACTTCCTACGGATCGCCGACGGGATCACGATCTGTCCTTTGGAAGAAAACGTGGCCGAATCGGGAATGTCTCTCACTAGCATGACGGAATCTTACATCCAATAAATGTAAGAGGAAAGAAAAAATTAGAATACAGGGAAAGTATGGGAAGGCACGGCGGCCATCCCTCCAAGGGATCACTCGGTGCCGGATGGGGAAGAAAACTCTCTTCTCAACCTGGCCAACCGCTTCGGGTCGGTGGCCTCGACCAAGCCGAGGCCTTTGCAGAGAAACGCGTGGCAGGCGTCGCCTTTGAGCTTCAGGCGTTTGGCCTCGGCGTCGAGTTCGCGCAATTTCGCGGCATCGGCGCGGCGTTGTTCGAGGCCCTCCGCCAAAACCTCGCCCTGCTTTTTCAACGCTCTTGCGCCATGGAGTTTTTTGACCGCATCCCAGCGCATGTCGCGCTTGGCGTCGAACGACCAGTAGGCCGGGATGAAGATCATTGTTCCGTGCGGGGTGAGATTGACCGACAGCTTCATCGTGAGCGGTTTGTCGCCCTGCATGCCGTAGAGATCCCAGCGGGCGCAGAAGGCGTCAAATGCCGCCTGAAACCGATGCTGAGGTTCTCTCCAATCCACGGAAAATTCCTGTCGAAAATTGCGTTCGGTAGTGAGTGACCGGCGGATGACACCCTTGCGATCCGCGAATTTGGTGACATCCCACCGCTTTTTGATCGCTTTCCATGCGCGGATCAATTCCGGATCGCGCACCGCTTCGCACTCGATAGAATCGAATTTTGCCTGCGTGTTGATGAGCGATTCGTAGCTGCCTTTTTGGACGAGATGTTCGTGTTCTGCCACGATCCGGCAGACTTTCTCCGATGGCGGTTCGGGGAGGCTTTGCAGGAGGAAGACCATGTCGGGATCAAGGGGCCTGCCAGCCTCGACGGTGTCCAGGCACGAAGAAAAAATATCGTGGATGTTCAGCGGCCAGAGGGTGAGCGGGACGAGCATCCAGCGGTGGAGAATGGCGAGTTCGGCCGGAACCTCGCCCTCTTTCTTGCGCCCGAGTGCATGGTAACGCCGCAGGTCGGCCTGCGAGTATTCCCGGCGGTGGTAGGCGAGGGCGTCGAGTTTTTCGAGATCCTGTTTGAGGGTGGTCATGGGCGAAAACCTATCTGCCAGTTCCTGTGGCATGGGCATCCTGCCCATGCGTAACAAACCAGCAAGACATGGGCAAGATGCCCATGCCACGGTATGTTTTTCGACGAAGCTAGCCGAGACCAGGCGCGTTCGCAATCCCGTTTGAATCCATCGGCCAAAGATTGGGGACAATTCAATCCGTGGAATCCTGATCCCGTATTGCGGATGATCACAGGCATGGAAATTTGCAACCACATCGCCTCAGAGCCAGCCCGGAGCCCGGAAGCGGGGCTCCCAGTTCCCGCCGAGCCCACGCAACTTCACTGTAATCTGACGCAGGGAAACGCGTTCTTCCCGGAGCGAAACGGGCCGCCAGTTCCAATTGCCGCAGCCTTTGGCACAGGCAACCTGCACCAGTGCCGGGTCGGGGGCGAATGGGATTTTGATCGTGCAGTCGCGGAGAACCGGGGCGGCCTCATCCGGTCGTTCCGCCGTTTGTTCCGCAAAACAGGCACCGACGTCTGGGAGGATGTGATTTTTCAGTTCGGCGAGCGCCGGTTTCTCTGCGGCGAGAAGTTCAGGATCATCGGGTATGGGGAGACGGCCGAGGATGCGGAGAAGATCGTGAATGATTTCACGGCAGCTTACGGAACCACCCCGCCAAAAACGGGAGGCCGCTTCCAACTCATCCGGAAGGATCGCTTCGACTTCAAGTGTGAAGATGTGACCCTTGATGCGGACACGGTTTTGAGCGAGGGGGAATTCGCGCTGCGGTATCCGGATGGTTCGCCGAAATGGCATCGGGAGTTTGTGGAAAAACTCGTCGTCCGGAAGAGCGGGCTCTCGATTCTTGAGGGGACGCCGGGAACGGGCAAAACAACGTATCTGCGGCATTTGATGGGGACGCTTCAGGAGACGCACCGATTTTATTTCATTCCTCCTTCGAATATGAAAATTCTTTCCGAGCCGGATTTCATCGGCTTCTGGGCGGGCGAGCGGCAAATTCATTCCGACCGGCGGCTGGCCGTTATCCTTGAGGATGCCGACGCCGCCATCATGACCAGAGGCGCGGACAACCAAGAACAGGTCAGCGCACTTCTGAACCTCTCTGACGGGATGCTGGGTGACTTCCTTTCGCTCCAGATTATCTGCACGATCAACTGCTCGGCGTCGGAGATCGATCAGGCGCTCATTCGCCCCGGCCGGTTGCTCAGCCACCGGGTATTTGAGCGACTTGATCCTTCGCAGGCAACCCGACTCGCTGCATCAATGGGCAAAGTCCTCCCACAGGCCCGCGATTATTCACTTGCGGAAGTGTTCGCGGGACATGGCGCAGAGGTGCAACATCGCCCGCACATCGGATTTGGAGGGAAGTGAGATGACAAACCAAACACTCAGCACCGGATTTCCTACCATTGACAAGATCACCGGCGGTTTGCATCCGGGCAAGTTGTATGTCATCGCAGGGCGCGGCGGTGTGGGGAAAAGCGCTCTTGCGATGAACATAGCAGAACACGTGGCTGCATCGGCCGTATGGTTGGCAATCGTGGCATCTCGAATCGAGTCCTGTTGGCACAAGAAGTTCCATGCCTCGCCGGAACCGTAATGTTTGGGGAGGCGCGGCACCCCTTCTTTTTTTTGTTGGCCCGCACCCATGCTCCGCACAAGATATCCGGTGTGGTTGCCGACATCGCCAAGATCCTCCATCGCGAATCCGATATTCTGAGCCGGCTGGACGTGATGGCGGCCGAAATCACCCGCGATTACCGGGGCAAGGATTTCACGGTCGTCGCGATCCTCAATGGCAGCTTTGTTTTCCTGGCAGACCTCCTGCGCAGGATTCCGTTGCGCTTGCAGGTCGGGAGTCTTCGCCTCGCGAGCTACCAAGGCACGCAGTCCAGCGGCATCATCGATTTTCCACAGCACCGGACAGCCGATCTGAGCGGGCGTCATGTGTTGATCCTTGATGACATCCTCGACAGCGGGCGCACGCTCCATGCTGTGAAAGAGCGGCTGGGGAAGGAATCCGGTGCCGCGAGCTTGCGCACGTGTGTGCTCCTGAGGAAAAACGTCGAGCGCGTCCGCCCGATCGAAGCGGATTATGTGGGGTTCGATATTCCCGACGTGTTCGTGGTCGGGTATGGCTTGGACTACAACGAACACTTCCGCAATCTGCCGTTCCTCGGCGTGTTGACCGACGAGGCGATCAAGCAAGCCGCGACAGAAAACAATCCTCCCAACCCGTTTCGGATCGCGGCACGCCAATCGCAATGAAGCGCGTGTTGAAATGGTTTCTGGTTGTTGTGGGGCTTTCGGTTGCCGTCAGTTTTTGGCCGGGCTCTCCGGCTTCGCTTTCCCGCTTTGATCCAGAACGCATGGCGGAGTTGCAGGTTTCCGTCTGGAAAAATTCCCATCCTCCCCGTCGGAGCGAGCTTTTTCACGCGTTCTACGGGATCTTCTCGCAATATCGGATGCGCTCTCCGTTGCTGGCAGTCCATTCCGCGGAGGCGGTGATCCTTTTCCAATCGGCTCCGGATGCCGCCGACCAGGAAAAAGCCCTCGCTCCGCTGGTCAAAGTCTTCAGTTCCCTGCAAGCGCGAACAAAGTCCGCGTTCGATCCCCATGCGGTCGCCCAGATGGAATTGCAGATCTGGGGGCTGAGGGCCAATGGCGGCAGGCAGGCGGAATTGGCGACCGCCCTCGCGGAGCAACTGGCGCTCCTTTATGGAAGGCCCGTCGAACCTTTCCTTCCCGTTGCCAAAAAATTCGCGCTGGCGATGCAGGCGGCAGACAAAGGGCAATGGGCGGAGGCCCTTTCGCGGAACAAAGCGGCGTGGATCGCCTTGAAAGCTCTCGTGAAATAGAGCGTTTTAAATAAAGATGTGGCCGTTGATTTGGGAGCGCCGTGGGCTGGTGGGCTGCGGCGGCAGCGAGAAGGCTGTATGAAAACATACTGCCCGAGGTGACGATGCAGCACAACAGCCTGCGCCGCCTC
>Ga0073936_10000322_pt1 | contig 71986 bp, 58 predicted proteins | sample AliMusrvi5mmetaG_FD_87041 | JGI IMG/M metagenome (GOLD analysis project Ga0073936, IMG submission 87041) | Freshwater lake bacterial and archeal communities from Alinen Mustajarvi, Finland, to study Microbial Dark Matter (Phase II) - Alinen... | ecosystem: Environmental > Aquatic > Freshwater >... | reverse complement strand
TCACTAAAACAGGAATAAATTGGTCAGATTTTGGTATATGGAGTAAGGCTGGGATTAACTGGAATGATTTGAATGTATTAAGTCGAACAGGACTTAACTGGTCAGATTTTGGAGTGATCAGCAGGACAGGAATTAATTGGAGTGATTTTGGGATATTAAGTAAGGTAGGAGTAAATTGGTCAGATGTAGGAGTATTAAGTAATACAGGGATCAATTGGAATGAATTGAATGTCTTGGGTAAAACGGGTATTAATTGGAATGATTTTGGGATATTGACAAAAGCAGGCATTAACTGGCAAGGGATGAGTGTATTGGCTAATGCCGGAGTTAATTGGATTAATCTTTCTCAATTAACTGCCCAAAATATTAATTGGGCGGCCCTTTATTCCATAAGTACTTCTGGTGTTAATTGGTCAGGGATTACATTATTAAGTAATACTGGAGTTAATTGGAATGATTTTGCAGTTTTAAGTAATCAAGGAATAAATTGGCAAGATTATTCCAAAATTTCTAATGTCGGAATTAATTGGAATGATATGAGTGTAATCAGTCGTACTGGTATTAATTGGAGCGATTTTAGTATTTTAAGTCGCACTGGCATTAATTGGTTAGATATTGGAGTATGGACAAAGGCAGGAATTAATTGGAGTGATTTTGGATTATTAAGCAAGACAGGTATTAACTGGTTAGATGTAGGAGTGTTAGGCAAGACAGGGATCAATTGGAATGATTTGAATGTATTAAGTAAAGCAGGTCTAAATTGGATAGATTTGGGAGTCATCAGCAAGACAGGGATTAATTGGAATGATTTTGGGGTAATCAGTAAGACAGGAATCAATTGGAATGATTTTGGAGTGATCAGCAAGACAGGAATTAATTGGAATGATCTCAATGTAGTAAGCAAAATAGGGCTTAATTGGTTAGACTTAGGAGTCATCAGTAAGACAGGGATCAATTGGAGTGATTTTGGAGTGATCAGTAAAATAGGGATCAATTGGTTAGATTTTGGAGTGATCAGTAAAACAGGGATTAATTGGAATGATTTGAATGCGCTAAGTCGAACAGGACTTAACTGGCTAGATTTAGGGGTGATTAGCAAGACAGGAATTAATTGGAATGATTTGAATGCGCTAAGTCGAACAGGACTTAACTGGTTAGATTTAGGAGTGATTAGTAAGACGGGAATTAATTGGAATGATTTAAATGTCTTAAGCAAAACAGGTCTTAATTGGAGTGATTTTGAAGTCTTGAGTAAGACAGGAATGAATTGGTTAGATTTAAGTATAATTAGTAAAACAGGAATTAATTGGTTAGATTTCGGAGTACTAAGCAAAACAGGTATAAATTGGTTAGATATTGGAGTATTAGGAAAAGCTGGTATCAATTGGAACGATTTTGGTGTCATAAGTAAGACGGGAATTAATTGGAATGATTTAGGCGTATTAAGTAGAACAGGTCTGAATTGGTTAGATTTAGGAGTGATCAGTAAAACAGGGATTAATTGGAATGATTTGAATGTATTAAGTCGAACGGGACTTAATTGGGTAGATTTAGGAGTGATTAGCAAGACAGGGATCAATTGGAATGATTTGAATGTATTAAGTCGAACGGGACTTAATTGGGTAGATTTAGGAGTGATCAGTAAGACAGGAATCAATTGGTATGATTTTGGAGCATTGAGTAAAACAGGCATTAATTGGAACGATTTAAATGTTTTAAGTAGAACAGGATTAAATTGGTTAGATTTAGGAGTTTTAGCCAAGACTGGAATCAATTGGAATGATTTCGGAACGTTGAGTAAAACAGGCATTAATTGGTTAGATTTTGGTGTCATAAGTAAGACAGGAGTTAATTGGAATGATTTGAGTTTATTGAGTAAGATCGGCATTAATTGGTCGGATATTAGTGTTTTAGGTAAAACAGGAATTAATTGGTTGGATGTATTAACATTAAGTAGAACTGGACTTAATTGGTTAGATTTAGGAGTGTTGAGTAAGGCAGGAATCAACTGGAATGATTTTGGAGTTTTGACTAAAGCGGGAGTTAATTGGAACGATTTTTCAGTTTTGACAACTAGAGGTGTTAACTGGGCGGATTTGAGCCAATTAACAGGTACAGGCCTTTCAGGTGGAATTAATTGGGAAGATTTTAAGGTTTTAAGTCGAGCAGGTATTAATTGGGATGATTTTGGAGTTATGAGTCACGTTGCCGTCAATTGGAATGATTTATCTGTGATTAGTAAGACAGGGGTAAATTGGTTAGATTTTGGTGTTTTGGGTAAAACAGGAATTAATTGGAATGATTTTAATGTTTTAAGTAAGACTGGATTTAATTGGTTAGACATCGGAGTATTAAGTAGAACAGGAATCAATTGGAGTGATATAAATGTATTGAGTCGAACAGGAGTTAATTGGTTAGATTTTGGTGTTTTGGGTAAAACAGGAATTAATTGGACCGATTTTGGAGTATTAAGTCGGGTAGGAGTCAATTGGAATGATTTGAATACACTGAGTCGTATAGGGATGAATTGGAATGATTTTAATGTTTTAAGTCGTACGGGTATAAATTGGTCTGATTTTGGGATTATGAGCAAAGTTGGGATCAATTGGAGTGATTTTGGATCTTTAAGTAAAACCGGTGTTAATTGGATCGATTTACAAGTAATTAGCAAGACTGGTATTAATTGGAACGATTTTGGAGTTTTAAGTAAGACAGGGCTTAATTGGTTGGATTTAGGAGTTATAAGTAAAACAGGAGTTAATTGGAATGACTTTGGAGTTTTAAGTAAGACAGGTCTTAATTGGTTAGATTTTGGCGTTATTAGTAAAACAGGAATGAATTGGAACGATTTGAACGTACTCAGTCACACTGGTGTCAATTGGTTAGATTTAGGTGTGATAACTAAAACAGGAATTAATTGGAATGATCTTAATGTTTTAACTCGGACAGGGATAAATTGGTTGGACGTAGGTGTTATTAGTAAGACAGGAATTAATTGGAATGATTTTGGTGTAATAACTAAAACAGGAATTAATTGGTTAGATTTTGGCTTATGGAGTAAGTCAGGAATTAACTGGAGTGATTTAAATGTATTAAGCCGAACGGGAATTAATTGGAATGATTTTGGTGTAATAAGCAAAACAGGAATGAATTGGTATGATCTTACCGTTTTAAGTCGAACAGGGATTAATTGGAATGATTTTGGAGTAATAAGCAAAACAGGTCTGAATTGGAATGACTTAAATGAATTGAGCCATACAGGAATTAATTGGTTAGATTTTGGAGTATTGAGTAAGACGGGTATTAATTGGAATGATTTAGGGGTCTTAAGTAAAACAGGACTTAATTGGTTAGATTTAGGAGTGATTAGCAAGACAGGAATTAATTGGAATGATTTGAACGTATTAAGTCGAACTGGCCTTAATTGGTTGGATTTTGCGGTCATAGGAAAATCTGGAATTAATTGGACGGATTTACAAGTATTAAGTAAGACCGGATTAAATTGGAATGATTTTAATGTCTTAAGTCGAACAGGAATTAATTGGTCTGATTTTGGAGTATTAGGTAAGACGGGTATTAATTGGAATGATTTGAATGTTTTAAGCCATACGGGTATTAATTGGCTAGATTTTGAAGTGTTAGGTAAAGTTGGAATCAATTGGAATGATCTAAATGTATTAAGTCGTATTGGACTTAACTGGCAGGATTTAAGTGTATTAGGTAAAACTGGAATTAATTGGAATGATTTGAATGTGTTAAGCCGTACAGGAGTTAATTGGATTGATTTTGGAGTATTGAGCCGTACTGGAATCAATTGGAATGACTTGAATTTACTAAGTCGTTTAGGAGTCAATTGGTTGGATTTAGGCGTTTTAAGTAAAACTGGAGTTAATTGGAATGATTTCAGTGCTATAAGTAAAATCGGAATTAATTGGTTGGATATTGGAGTTATAAGTAAAACTGGAATGAATTGGAATGATTTAAATGTATTGAGTCAAACTGGAATCAATTGGTTAGACTTTGGAGTTATAAGTAAAATTGGAATGAATTGGAGTGATTTAAATGTATTGAGCCGAACAGGTCTTAATTGGAATGATTTTGGAGCCATTAGTAAGACAGGAATTAATTGGAATGATTTGAGTGTATTAAGTCGAACGGGAATTAATTGGAATGATTTTGGAATCATAAGCAAGGTGGGCATGAATTGGTATGATTTTGGAGTGTTAAGTAAAACTGGTATTAATTGGTTAGATTTTGGTGTTTTGAGTAAAACAGGAATGAATTGGAATGATTTAAATGTATTAAGCCGAACGGGAATTAATTGGATTGATCTTGGGGTCATAAGTAAGGTGGGAATGAATTGGAATGATTTTGGAACGTTAAGTAAAACAGGTATTAATTGGTTGGATTTCGGAGTAATCAGCAAGACAGGAATTAACTGGAATGACTTTGGAATATTAAGTAAAACTGGAATGAATTGGTCAGATCTGAGTGTTTTAACTAAGGTAGGTATTAATTGGAATGATTTGAACGTCTTAAGTCATACTGGAATTAACTGGAATGAAATGAATGTATTAAGTCGAATTGGAATTAATTGGTCAGATTTTGGAGTATTGAGCAGGACGGGTCTTAATTGGAATGATCTAAATGTCTTGAGTCGAACTGGACTTAATTGGATGGATTTTGGAGTCATAAGTAAGATAGGAATGAATTGGAATGATTTTGGAGTATTAAGTAAGGCAGGACTTAATTGGCTAGATCTAGGAGTATTAAGTAAAACAGGAATTAACTGGAATGAGATGAATGCATTAAGTCGCATTGGAATTAATTGGTCAGATTTTGGAGTATGGACCAGGGCTGGAATTAATTGGAATGATTTGAATGTATTAAGTCGTACAGCTCTGAATTGGTCTGATTTTACTGTGTTGAGTAAAACGGGTATTAACTGGTTGGATTTAGGAGTTTTCAGCAATCTTGGAATTAATTGGAATGATTTGAAAGTCTTAAGCAATACTGGAATTAATTGGAATGAAATGAATGCCATAAGTCGAAATGGTATTAACTGGAATGATTTAAGTGTATTAAGTAAAGCTGGTATTAACTGGCAGGGATTAAATTTCTTATCTTCTGCCGGTGTCAATTGGATCAACCTTGCTCAATTAACTGGTCAAAATATTAATTGGGCCGCACTTTATACCATTAGTAGCTCAGGAGTTAATTGGTCAGGCCTTGCTTTGCTTAGTGGTTCGGGGATCAATTGGAATGATTTTTCGACTTTAACAAATCAAGCAATTAATTGGCAGGATTTAGCAAAGATTTCTACTGTTAGCATTAATTGGAATGATTTTAATGTTTTAAGTCGTTCAGGTGTCAATTGGAACGACTTAAATATTATAACTCGTGCGAATGTTAATTGGTCGGACTTTGCGATGTTGGGTAAGAGCGGAATTAATTGGAATGATATTAATGTGTTAACTCGTACTGGAATTAATTGGGTAGACTTAGGAGCTTTAAGTAAGACCGGAATTAATTGGAATGATATAAACGTACTAACGCGTACTGGAATTAATTGGCTAGACTTTGGAGTAATGGATAAGGCTGGCGTTAATTGGAGTGATCTTAATGTGTTGAGTCAATCAGGTATTAATTGGATTGATTTTAATCAATTGGGTAAATCACAGATTAATTGGTCAGATTTTGCTCCATTAAGTAAATCAGGAATTAACTGGAATGATCTAGGTGTTTTAGGTAGAGCAGGGATTAATTGGATGGATTTTGGGATTTTAAGTAGAACAGGCATCAATTGGATTGATTTTAATGGTTTGGGTAAGGCGGGAATTAATTGGAATGATTTTGGAGTCATGAGTAGGACAGGAATTAATTGGAATGAATTAAATACATTAAGTCGTACCATGGTTAATTGGAATGATTTTGGAGTATTGACTAGATCTGGAATCAATTGGCAAGGAATGAATGTAATAGCTAATGCTGGGGTTAACTGGCTTAATCTTGCTCAACTGACGGATCAAAACATTAATTGGGCCGCGTTATATTCAATAAGTACTTCTGGAGTCAATTGGTCAGGAATTGCTAGTTTAACGAGCTCGGGTGTAAATTGGAATGACTTTGCGGTTTTGACTACTACAGGAGTCAATTGGCAAGATTTAATGAAACTTTCTAATGTTGGACTTAATTGGAATGATTTAAATGTGTTGAGTCGTACAGGGCTCAATTGGCAAGATTTTGGTGTGTTAGGAAAGGTTGGAATTAATTGGAATGACTTTGGGGTTTTAAGCAAGGTTGGAATCAATTGGGTAGATGTTGGAGTGTTGACCAAGACAGCAATAAATTGGAACGATTTTAATATTTTAACTAAATCAGGAATTAACTGGTTAGATTTTGGAGTATGGAGCAGAGCAAGCATTAATTGGAATGAGCTCAATGTTTTGAGCCGGACTGGTCTTAATTGGGAAGATTTTGGAGTCTTGAGCAAGACGGGCGTGAATTGGAATGATTTTGCCGTATTTAGTAAGGTTGGTGTTAATTGGTTAGATTTACAAGCTTTAAGTAGGACAGGAATGAATTGGAATGACTTAAATACACTAAGTAGGACTGGTATTAATTGGTCAGATTTTGGTATTTTTAGCAGAGCAGGAATCAATTGGAGTGATATTAATACTTTAAGCAGAACGGGCCTTAACTGGCAAGATTTCGAAGTATTAAGTAAGATAGGAATTAATTGGAATGATTTCGGAGTGATAAGTAAAGTTGGAGTAAATTGGTTAGATTTACAGGTTTTAAGTAAGACAGGAATCAATTGGAATGAATTTAAGAATATAACTTACACAGGAATCAATTGGTTAGATGTCGGGGTATTAACCAGAACTGGAATCAATTGGAACGATTTAAATGTATTGAGTCGAACCGGTCTTAATTGGCAAGATTTTGGAGTTATAGGTAAGACAGGAATCAATTGGAATGATTTTGGGGTGTTAAGCAAAACAGGAATTAATTGGTTAGATTTAGGAGTTTTAGCAAAAACAGGAATTAATTGGAATGATTTGAATGTCTTGAGTCACTCGGAGATTAACTGGCAAGATTTTGGAGTAATAAGTAAAACAGGAATTAACTGGTTGGATATTGGTGTATTGGCCAAGACAGGAATTAATTGGAATGATTTAAACGTGCTTAGTCGAACAGGGATTAACTGGACAGATTTAGGAGTTTTAGCAAAAACAGGAATTAATTGGAACGATATGAATGTTATGAGTCGTACTGGTCTTAATTGGCAAGATTTTGGAGTCTTAGGCAAGACAGGTATTAATTGGAATGATTTCAATGTCTTAAGTAAGATAGGAATTAATTGGTTAGATTTTGGTGTTTTGGCTAAAACAGGAATCAACTGGAATGACGTCAATGTTTTAAGTCAAACCGGAATCAATTGGAGCGATTTAAATGTATTAACACGAACGGGAATTAATTGGAATGACTTCAATGTTTTAAGTCGTACAGGAGTGAATTGGAATGATTTAAATGTTATAAGCAAAACAGGAATTAATTGGCAAGATTTTGGAGTCCTAAGTAAGACGGGTATCAACTGGTTAGATTTAGGTGTATTAGCTAAAACAGGAATTAATTGGAATGATTTAAATGTTTTAAGTCGTACAGGAATGAATTGGAGTGATTTAAATGCTATAAGCAAAACAGGAATTAATTGGAATGATTTTGGAGTCCTAAGTAAGACTGGTATCAATTGGTTAGATTTAGGTGTATTAGCTAAAACAGGAATGAATTGGAATGATTTAAATATAATGAGCCGTACAGGCATTAATTGGTTGGACTTTGGAGTCTTAAGTAAGACAGGAATTAATTGGAATGATCTTCAAGTGTTACATAATAGAGGAATTAATTGGAATGATTTGAGTGCGTTAAGTCAAACAGGGATTAATTGGAGCGACTTTGGAATATTAAGTAAGACGGGTATTAACTGGTTAGATTTAGGTGTATTAGCTAAAACGGGCATGAATTGGAATGATTTAAATGTATTGAGTCGCACCGGTGTTAACTGGTTAGATTTTGGGGTATTAAGTCGAACAGCGATCAATTGGAATGATTTAAATGTTCTAAGTCGTACAGGTCTGAACTGGCAGGACTTTGGCGTATTAGGTAAGACAGGTATTAATTGGAATGATTTTAATACATTAACTAAAACAGGTGTTAATTGGCTGGATTTTGGGGTCTTAAGTAAAACAAGCATTAATTGGGATGAGTTAAATGTTGTAAGTCGTACCGGCCTAAACTGGCAAGATTTTGGGGTCTTAAGTAGAGCGGGTATTAATTGGAATGATTTCAACGTCTTAAGTCGTGCCAACCTTAATTGGCAAGATTTGGGGATAATAGGCAAGGTAGGAGTTAATTGGAACGATTTAAATGTGTTAAGTCGAACAGGTCTTAATTGGTTAGATTTAGGAGTAATGGCAAAGACAGGAATCAATTGGAACGATCTAAATGTTTTGAGTCGGACAGGAATGAATTGGGCTGACTTCAATGTTTTAAGTAAGACAGGGATTAATTGGTTAGATTTCGGTGTCCTTGCTAAGACGGGAATCAATTGGAACGATTTAAATGTTTTGAGTCGTACAGGTATTAATTGGAATGATTTCAATGTCTTAAGTAAGACAGGAATTAATTGGTTAGATTTTGGTGTGTTAGCCAAGACAGGAATTAACTGGAATGATTTAAATGTGTTAAGCAGAACGGGGCTTAATTGGCAAGATTTAGGAATGTTGACTAAGACTGGAATCAATTGGAATGATTTCAATGTTTTAAGTAAGGCAGGAATTAATTGGATAGATCTACAGGTGTTAGCTAAAACAGGAATGAATTGGAATGATTTAAATGTATTGACCCGTACAGGTGTTAACTGGTTAGATATTGGAGTGTTAAGTCGAACTGGAATTAATTGGAGTGATTTGAATGTGTTAAGCACAACAGGCCTTAATTGGTCAGATTTTGGAGTCATAAGCAAAACAGGAATCAATTGGAATGATTTCAATATTTTAAGTAAAGCAGGAATTAATTGGTTAGATTTTGGAGTTTGGAGCAGGACAAATATTAATTGGAATGACTTCAATGTGTTAAGTAGAACGGGGCTTAACTGGCAAGACTTTGGAGTATTAGCTAAGACAGGAATTAATTGGAATGATTTAACCGTATTAAGCAGAACAGGTCTTAATTGGTTAGATTTTGGGGTTATAAGTAAGACAGGGATTAATTGGAACGATTTTGGTGTATTAAGCAAAACGGGCATAAATTGGCTAGATATAGGGGTTTTAGCAAAGACGGGTATGAATTGGAATGACTTGAATGTGTTAAGTCGTAGCTCAGTTAATTGGTCGGATTTAGCAATATTAGGTAAAACGGCCATCAATTGGAGTAATTTTGCTCAATTGACCCAACAAAATATCAACTGGGCTGCTTTATATACGATCAGTTCTTCTGGAGTTAATTGGTCTGATATTTCAGCTTTCTCTAAAGCAGGTGTTAATTGGAATGATTTGGCTGTTCTAAGTAGACAAGGATTAAATTGGGAAGATATAACCAAGCTCTCTAACCTTGGTATTAATTGGAACGATTTTAATGTACTGACTAAGGCAGGAATTAATTGGTTAGATGTGGGAGTATTAGGTAAGACAGGAATTAATTGGAATGATTTGAATGTGTTAAGCCGCAGCTCTGTCAATTGGTCAGATTTAGCAATATTAGGTAAATCAGGAATCAATTGGAGTAATTTTGCCCAACTGACCCAACAAAATATCAACTGGGCTGCTTTATATACGATTAGTTCTTCTGGAGTCAATTGGTCTGATATTTCTGCTCTTTCAACATCAGGTGTTAATTGGAATGATTTGACTGTTCTAAGTAGACAGGGATTAAATTGGCAGGATTTAACCAAACTCTCAAATTTAGGCATTAATTGGAATGATTTTAATGTACTAACTAAGGCGGGAATTAATTGGTTAGATATGGGTGTATTAAGTAAGACAGGAATCAATTGGAATGATTTCAATGTGTTAAGCCGGACTGGCCTTAACTGGTTAGATTTTGGGGTTATAAGTAAGACTGGGGTTAATTGGAACGATTTTAATGTATTAAGCAAGGTGGGAATTAATTGGGGAGATTTAAATGTTTTAAGTCGTACCGCAATTAATTGGAGTGATTTTGCAGTATTAGCTAAAACAGGAATTAATTGGTCAGATTTAGGAGTAATGAGCAGAGCCCGAATCAATTGGAATGATTTTAGTGTATTAAGTTCCACAGGTATTAATTGGAATGATTTCAATGTTCTAAGTAAAGCAGGAATTAATTGGTCAGATTTTGGCGTATTGGCAAAAACAGGAATCAATTGGAGTGATTTGAATGTATTAAGCCGTACTGGTGTTAATTGGTTAGATTTTGGAGTTTTAAGTCAATCCGGTATTAATTGGAATGATCTTGGGACATTAAGTAAAACAGGAATTAATTGGAGTGATGTGAATGTATTGAGCCGCACAGGCATTAACTGGAATGATTTTAATGTATTAACCAAGGCAGGTATTAATTGGTTAGACATAGGAGTATTAGGTAAGACAGGAATTAATTGGAATGATTTAAATGTTTTGAGCAGAACAGGAATTAATTGGGATCAGTTAGATGCAATAAGCCGTACTGGAATTAATTGGTTAGATTTCGGTGTATTGAGTAAAACAGGCATTAATTGGAATGATTTAAATGTTTTGACTCGTACAGGAATCAATTGGGATGATTTAAATGTTTTGAGCCGTACCGGAATTAATTGGAACGATTTTGGTAGGTTAAGTAAGACAGGAATTAACTGGCAGGACTTTGGTGTGTGGAGCAAGGCAGGAATAAATTGGAATGATTTTAATGTATTAAGTCAAACAGGAGTTAATTGGCTGGATTTTGGAGTTTTAAGCAAGGCAGGGCTTAACTGGTCAGATTTAGGAGTGCTGGCTAAAACAGGGATCAATTGGAATGATTTTCAAGTATTGACCAATTCAGCGATTAATTGGCAGGGTATGAATTTACTATCGAATGCTGGATTGAATTGGAATAATCTTGCTCAATTAACCAATCAAAATATTAATTGGTCAGCGTTAGATGCGATGAGTGCTGCTGGAGTTAACTGGTCAGATTTATCCGTGCTATCAAATTCTGGCGTCAATTGGAATGATTTTGTTGCCTTAAGCAAGCAGGGAGTGAATTGGCAAGATATTTCTAAGATTTCTAGCCTAGGGATTAATTGGTCCGATTTTGGGGTTTTAAGTAAAACTGGAATTAATTGGTTAGATATGGGGATATTAAGTAAAACTGGAATTAATTGGAATGATTTAGGTACATTAAGCCGTACGGGTATTAATTGGGATGATTTTGGTGTACTAAGTAAGACAGGGATTAATTGGTTAGATTTTGGAGTATTAAGTAAGAATGGAATTAATTGGAGTGATTTAAATGTATTAAGTCAGACGGGTATTAATTGGAGTGATTTTAATACTTTAAGCCGAACAGGAATTAATTGGTTGGATTTTGGGGCTCTAGGTAAAGCTGGAATCAATTGGAGTGATTTAAACATATTAAGTCGTACTGGAATTAATTGGGATCAATTAGACGCAATTAGCCGCACCGGGGTTAACTGGTTAGATCTGGGCGTTTTGAGTAAAACAGGAATTAATTGGAATGATTTGGGAGTATTAAGCAATACGGGAATTAATTGGAGTGATTTGAATAGCTTAACTCGTGCTGGAGTTAATTGGTCTGATTTGAGAATTTGGTCTAAAGCAGGCATTAATTGGAATAATTTCGGTGATTTGACAAGAGCAAACATAAATTGGGAAGATGTGAATGCAATCAGTAAGACAGGAATTAACTGGAGTGATCTGGGAGCATTAAGCAAATCAGGTATCAATTGGCTAGACTTTGGAGTAATGACCCATGCGACCATTAACTGGATCGATTTAGGTATATTCAGTACAGCAGGTGTTAATTGGACAGGGATGAACCAAATAGCTGATGCTGGAATTAATTGGCTTAACCTTGCTCAACTTGCTTCTCAAAATATTAATTGGTATGCCTTGTATCCTTTGAGTAATTCTGGCGTCAATTGGGCAGATATCTCTGCCATGAGCTCTCAGGGCGTTAACTGGGTAGATTTCGCGGTGTTAAGTAGCCGAGGTGTGAATTGGGTTGATATGATGAAGATTTCTAATTCGGGCGTTAATTGGCAAGATTTGAATGCTTTAACTAGATCTAGTATTAATTGGAGCAGTATCGATCTTTTATCAAGGGCAAATGTCAATTGGCAAGGAATTGATGTGCTTTCTTATGCTAATGTTAATTGGAATGGTGTTGGACAACTTTCAACGAGTGGTGTTAATTGGGAGAGCTTAAGTTCGTTATCTACGGCTGGAGTAAATTGGCAAGATATCAATGTTGAAAGCCGTGTCGGAATTAATTGGGATGATTATGCCTCTATGACACATGGCGGAGTAAATTGGTTAGATCCAGCGCAAGAAAGTAAATCCCATATTCAATGGGCACAATTAAATGACACGATGAATAATGTTGCGAAAGTGGTAACCTTGATTGGAGATATAAATGATCAAAATCCAAACACGTTGTTTGGTAAATTATATACAATTACAAACCAAATAAGTAGCCTTTCAACTCAAGTGGCAACAGCCTCACAACAGACTTCAGAAACGATTGTGAAGGTTCTGGGTACAACAGATAATACTTTAGCTGATAATACGGTCTTCGGAAATATTAAGTTATTAGAGAGTGTTGCGGGTACGGTCAATGATACTTCTGCAAATCAAACCCTATATGGTCAGATCCAGTCAGCTAAGAATAATGCGGCAGCGGCGTATGGATATACACAACAAATCAGTAGCATGTTAGGTTCCGGAGCAGCTATCAGTGCGACTTTAAAAGCTTTACAATCGGCGATTGATGAAATTAAGAACTCTGTGGCAAGTATTATAGGTGGTGAGGGAAGTAAAGCGAATTTAGCCCAAGAGATGGTTGATAAACTTAACCAGATCCTGGCTCAACAAGCTAAGGCTGCAGGTTTACAGGAGACAATGACGGTATCTCAACTTTCCGATAAAGAATCCAAGGATATCGATAGGGTCAATCAGAAATTAGAAGAGATTACAGCTAAGATTGATGCTCTGCGCGAAGCGATGCAGGTCCAGGATGTGGTTGTCAAGACTTGGTATGAAAGTGAATAATGATGAATAGAAGTGATTTTAATAAATACACTTTTTCAGTATTTTTAACTGTCATTTTAATGGCAGTACCTTCCTTGTCATTAGCGGATGTCTATATTAATGTTATGGCAGTTAACGGCACCTCTGAAGAAAGGGAAACGAGTGTCAATTTTAATTTGCCAGGCGACTTAACTTCAGAAGATATTCTTGATACGAGCGGCCTCGAATTAGATTATAACGTTAATGATGCTAACTATTATGTACACGGTAAAGTAAAGTTAGCGGCCAAAGAGTCTAAAACTTTTCGGATTCGAGTGCGAGATATTTGGAAGATGACTCCCCAACAAATTGATGATATTAAGAATGAAATTGATCAAGGTTATGAGAAGATTGGAAAAATAAAGGATCCTCAGCAGGGAGAGCTTCTTAAAGATTCTCTTATTCAAAAATTAGATTTTATTTCTCAAGAAGAAGGAACAAAAGCAGACAGTGTAGAAAAGCGGATTGATGCCTATCGGGCTTATTCGAAGCAATTAAAGCGGATTGAAGATAATGCATTGGCTGTTGATTATTGGAGATCAGATCCAAGTGTAGTCAATCAAGATAAAATTATTCATTTTAATATTACCGTTGACAACCCTTTTGATGTGGCCAAACCATACAAGCATAAGCATTATATGCCAGCCGAAATTAGGCCTCAGGACTTGGTTGAATTCGAGGGGTTTGAGATTCGTTATGATCAGGATAAAAAACAAGTTTTTCTGTTTAGGGAAGATCAACTTCAACCTAAAGAAAAGAAATCTTATGTCATAGGTTTAAGGGACATATGGTTTGTTCCTCAAAAGGACATTGATTATTTACGTACTCGTTCAAGCTATGCGTATGATATTCTCAAAGATTCAAAGTTTCTTTCGATGGCTAAGTTCCTTTTTGAACATGTGCAAGAGCTTATTAAAGGGATTGAAGATTCACAAGCGCAAAAAAGAGATAATATTGCTGACCATATTAGTGCTTTTCGTGAAAATCAAAGAGCGTATGAGAACGCAAGGACAGATGTTGAGAGTTTGGAGAAATTATTGGCCGTATTCAGGGAAGATTTAGAGAAGAGCAAGGTTGGCAATGTCTTGCAGAAAATACATTCTTTAAAAGGAATTGGAGATATTTCTAAAGCGGTATTTAATAAAAATACGCCAACTGAAGGCACAACCTGGATTTATATCGGATGGATTTTACTTTTTGTGGGGTTGATAACAATAGCAAATTTTGTTGTATGGTTTATACGTTCAAAGAAATCAGAAGTGCCTTCTGAAAAGAAAACGCCTTAAGTGAGGAATAGATGAGTTCTAAACAGTTGCAGTATACAGAAGTTGGTGTAGTAAAAGCCATGCGTGGGTCCATTATTATTGTTAAAGGATTTCGTAATTGTATTAATGGTCAGTTGATTAAATTTGGTTATGGAACCATGGGCATGATAGTTGGTTTTAATGAGCAAGAAGCTCAAGTTTTGATTATTAATGAGAATGAAAAGGTAAAGTCAGGAGACAAAGCCATTGCTTCTATTGAACCTTTTGAGATGCCTGTTGGAGAGAAATTCATTGGTCGGATTGTCAATGTTTTAGGTGAACCCTTAGATGGTTTGGGCACCATTGTTCAAGACAAAATGAATCCGATTTTCCCTGAAGCTCCACCTATTTTGGTTCGGCAACCCTTGAAGAAAACATTGGAAACGGGAATCAAGGTATTGGATGCTATGATCCCTATTGGCCTTGGACAGCGTGAATTGATTCTTGGGGATAAGGGAACAGGTAAGACAACATTTGTAACGGATACAATTATTAGCCAGCAGAATACTGGCGTCATTTGTATTTATGTAGCTATTGGCAAACCTAAATCAGCTTTGGCAAAAATTGTTCAGTTATTTAAAGACCATGAATGTTTTAAATATAGTATGATCGTGTGTGCGGGGGCTTCATCTTCGCCTGGGCAACAGTATTTGGCGCCCTATGTTGCTTGTTCCTTGGCAGAATATTTTCTCCATCAAGGCAAACATATTTTTATTGGTTTTGATGATTTTACCAAGCATGCTTGGGCTTATCGTGAGATATCACTTTTGTTAGGACGTCCACCTGGACGAGATTCTTATCCCGGGGATATTTTCTATTTACATTCAAAAATGATTGAACGTGCCTGTTACTTGGATGAAAAGCATGGGGGAGGCTCTATTACATTCTTCCCTATTGTAGAAATTCTTGAAGGTGATTTAACAGCGTTTGTACCTTCCAATCTGGTGTCTATGACGGACGGGCAGATATATTTAAGCAGTTCTCTTTTTGGGGAAGGTCAAAAACCCGCTTTGGATTTAGGTCTGTCAGTATCACGCGTTGGTTCCAAAGTCCAGTGGCCTGCGATTAAGGCTTTGTCAGGTCCGCTGCGTTTGGAATACTTGCAGTACCGTGAATTGTTACGTATTTCTAAATTAAAAACTACTGGTCAGTCGGATGAAACTTTAGAAAAATTAAAGCGTGGAGCGATTTTGACTGAAATCTTGCGTCAAGATAAAGACAGACCTGTCATGCAAGAAATACAGGTGATGATTTTCTATGCATTTAATAAGAAAATGCTTATTGATTTAACTATCCCAGAGGTTAAGACTTTTCAAGAAGAGATTCTTGAGTATACACGTAAAAATAACACTGATTTATTAAAATTGTTAAGAGAAAAACGTAAATTAGAGCCTGATATTGAGAAAGGTATTGTCGAAGTTGTTGGAGCTTATATCAAAGAGTTGATGTCTCATCGTCGAAAAGAGTCCCCGGATCAATTAGATGAGTATGTAGAAGCTCAGCCTGCTGAGGCTAAAGCTTAGGATGTATGGCTAAAAATCAAAATAATTTTCGTTTAACGATCATTAGTCCTAAGAATTTAATATTTGAGAATAATGTAACGAGTTTATTTATTATCGGGGACCGTAGTGAGTACGAGCTTTTAGCTTATCATTATCCGTTGGTGGGGTTGATTCAAAAGGGAGATATTATTATTGATTGGAAGCGGCGTATTCCTGTGCGTTCCGGCATTTTAAGGTTTTTTGCCAATGAATGTACTATTTTGGTTGAAGAAACTGAACAAACGTTAGCTTCCGCTCAAAATCCTTTAGATGAATCAATTAAACTTTAACTAAAGGTGTATATATGTTAGCTGAAACATTTCTTATCTTGACTGTTATGTTTATCGCGGTCATGGGGCCTTCCGTAGTGATCGCTATATTAGGTTACGCCGTCATCAAAGCGCTAAGCCGTAATCCATCTGCCGCATCCAAGATTTTTATGGGAATGGCAATTATGTTGATTCTAGTTGAAGCGATTTCCGTCATTGCGATCTTAGTTATTTTTCAATTATTTAAGAACCGATAGGTATCTATGGGATTTAAATATTGGTATGAAGGTTTAATTCTTGTTTTCTTTTTCTTTTTGATTATTGGAATCCCGTGTTCTTTTGTGGCTATTCATGGGTCAAAAATGATTAATGATATTGGGAATTTTCCGACTAAGACTGCTAAGATTCAAACACGAGGATGGTATTGGGTTATTATTATAGAAATTGTTTCGTTTGTACTTATGGCAGTTTTTCTTCGAGTTTTTAGTAGTTAACACTAATAAAGGAGCAAGGTATGGGTTGGGACTTATTTATAAAGATTTTAATTATGCTTATCGTATTTTTAGGGGTTACGCTTACGGCTTTAAATTTTCTTCTTTTTAAGCCAGTGGAAGAGGCAAAACAGCGTTTGGATCGTGATGCTGAGGCGGCTCGGGAACGCGAACGGGAGCTTAATCAAAAGATTAAAGAAGCCGATAGTGAATTACAGCGTCGTCAGAAGGAACTGGACATCATGGAGCGGAAGATGCGTCAGGAACTAGAGGAAAAAGCCAATAAACAAAGAGAAGAGTTGATTTCAAAAGCTAGAACTGAAGCTGAAGAGATTATCACGAAAGCGCAAAACGCCAAAGAAGGTATTCGTCGGGAAATTGAGAAAAATATGGAAATTAAGATCATTGATTATTCTGTTAGAGTAATTAATGACGTCTTTAGTAATACCATTAAAGATGTCTTGGATAGACAGTTGTTTCTTGAATTTCTTGAACAATTAAAGACTGTTGATATGAGCCGTTTGGGTCCAGATGTCAAGAACGCAGATGTGATTACCGCAAACCCTTTGGATCAAGCTGCTTTAAATGAGATCATTAAAGTTTTTAAGGAAAAAGCTTCACGTGAACTTAAGCTGAATCCAAAGATTGACAAAACTGTGATTGGTGGAGTTATTTTGCAATTCGAAAGTTTGTTGTTAGATGGAAGTTTGCAAAATTCTTTTAAAACTTCTGCGAACGCAATTAAAACCCAGGTTGAAAAACAATATACAGCTTAAAGTTTATTATGGGTAAAGCAAGTAAAGTTAAAGTTGAAGTAACAGAAGTTAGAGATTTGGTGGATCTTATTCAAGTCCTCAAAGATGTGGCGGATATGAAATACCATGCTCTTATTAGTCAAAGAGTTAAGTTTAATCGGTTTAATGAATCTTTCATGGAGTTTTTTAGTTTGGTAGGATATTCACAAGTTCGGCATCCGTTAGTAATCAATGATAATCCTAGAACAGCTATTGTAGTAATATCGACGGAACGTAGCTTTGTTGGAGATTTAAATACGCGAGTGGTTACTCGTGCTTTGGAAGAGTTAGAGAAAACGCCTGGGGCTGTTCTTGTGATGGTTGGGAAAAAGGGAGCGGCTAAATTAGAAGCCTTAGGACAGAAAAGTGCTAAAGTTTGGGAAGATATAGAAGAGCGTGGATTTTATGAGGTGGCAGTCGAAATTAAGAATTATTTAGTAAAGGAAGTAATGGAGGGTCGTTTAGGAAAGGTTGTTTTGGTTTATCCTTGGCCGAAAGATTATACGGTCATAAAGCCACGCGTTGTTAAACTTTTGCCTTCGGAAGACTTACTGCCCAAACAAAGGCAAAGTATTGAAAAGTTTAAACAGGTAATAGAAGAATCTGATCCCATTGACATGATCGGATATCTTGCAGATCTTTGGTTGTCGGCGAAGGTGTTTGAGATTTTCTATGATACAAATTTAGCTGCGGCCTCCGCTCAAACCCAGCAGTTAGACAACAGTTTGGGGAAAATGCGAAAAGAGCGGGACGTGGTAAAGTTAAAATATCGTAAAGCTCGTCGTGGAGATATTGATAAAAGTTTAAGGGAAGTTTTTTCAGCTAGAATGATGGTTACTAAATAACTAATTTGAGAGCCAATATGGAAAATAATAGTGTCGTTGCAACTGAAAGTTCTGAGCTTAAGAAAAATACCGGCCGTGTCTCTGCTGTTCAAGGCCCGGTTGTGGATGTGCGTTTTCCCGAAGATGAAGAGGCCCCTGCAGTCTATGACTGTATTGAGACTTTCGCCTTTGATGGGAGACGTATTGTTTTACAAACAGCTGAACATTTAGGCCCAGGATTGGTCAGATGTATTTCTTTGATTGAAACACTAAACCTTCAATTAGGCGCGCCTTGTACAAACATGAAAAAACCTATTGCCATTCCAATCGGTGATGGTTGTTTCGGACGGGTTATGGATGCTTCAGGAAGGCCTTTGGATAACGCTGGTCCATATGATTGTCCCACTACGGTTCCTATTCGTCGTCCCGTCGAACAAGTGACATTTGATCTTAAGAAAACAGGTCGTGAAATCCCTGAGCTTCTAGAAACAGGAATTAAGTATATTGATCTTTTGTATCCGATGATTAAGGGGAGTAAGACAGGAGTTCTTGGAGGAGCCGGTTGCGGAAAGACCGTTGTTATTCTCGAGCTTATCAATAATATTGTTAAAGCTCATGGAGGTGCTTGCGTATTTACCGGAATTGGTGAACGCATTCGTGAAGGTAATGAGCTTTTTTATGAATTGGAAGAGGCTCATCTTTTGCCTAAGGTTATGTTGGCTTTTGGTCAAATGGATCAGCCTCCGGGAGCGCGAGCAGAAGTTGTCAACGCTGGGCTTACCATGGCCGAGTATCTTCTTGCGAAAAATAAAGATGTCCTTTTATTTATGGATAACCTATATCGTTTTATTCAAGGAGGTCAGGAGGTTTCAACGCTTTTAGGTCGTGTCCCGGCAGAAACAGGTTATCAACCTACGTTGGCTTCAGAAGTTAACATGGTTCAAGAGCGTATTCGATCTGTAGAAGGTGGTGGGTCTATTACAGCTATGCAAGCGGTCTATGTTCCTGCGGATGATATGACAGATCCTGCGGTTGTTTCTATTTTCGCAACTCTAGACGGCGTTGTGGTATTATCGCGAGATTTGGTTCAACGCGGTATGTATCCAGCCATTGATCCTTTACAAAGTTCTTGTACGAATTTGGACACCAACGTCGTTGGAAGACGTCATTATAATATTTCTCAACAGGTCATACAGCATTTTAACAAACATAATTCCCTGAAACGTATTGTCGCAGTTATTGGTCTGGAAGAGTTAAGCAAGGAAGACCAAAAGATTTATAAACGCGCTGAGAAATTATATAACTTTATGACCCAGCCTTTTACTGTGAGTGAAGTTTTTACAGGTAAAAAGGGTGAATATGTGCCTTTAGAGGACAATATCATTGGCTGTGAGCGAATTCTGCGCGGTGATTACGACCATATGGAATCACAAGATTTTTACATGATTGGCCGATCCCCTAAGATTTAATCCTCCAGTCCACTTTAGGAACTATGTATAAGCCGGTTGCTAACAAAATTCTCGTCGATGTTCTAGTCAATGCCGGCCTCATTAGTGCTGAGGAAGCCTCCCAATATATTATTGCAGCCAAAGGGGAACATAAAAACCTTCACAGTTATTTAATGCGTCATGATATTTTGACGGATCACCAAATTATTGAAGCCCTTTCTCAGCAATTGAAGTTGGAAGTTGTTGATTTAAAGCAAATTGAAATTCCTCCAAGCGTAATTGAACGAGTGCCGGTTAAATTCGCGTCTTTTTATGAATTTATGCCTATTTCTATCGAAGGCAATCATTTAAAATTGGCCATATCGAGTCCTCTGGATGTCCGCGTTGGGGATGATATTAAAGTGCACTTGGGGCTTGAGCCCCAAGAAGTTTTGGCTTTAAAATCAGATATTAAGGAAGCTCTTAAGAAATACTATGGTTTGGCCTCCGAGACGATTGATAGAATCCTTACCAAAGATCCAAAACATAAAAATCAAGCGTACACTCAGGCTTGGGTGGAGGATATTGAGAAGAAGAGTGAGGATCCTTCTGTCTCCAAGTTAGTGAATCAGATTATTTTGGAAGCTTATCAAAAAAGAGCGACAGACATTCATTTAGAACCTTATCGAGATAAAATACGACTACGTTATCGTATCGATGGTATTTTAATAGATGGTAATTTACCTGCAGAAGCTAAACTTTTTCTGCTTCCTATGCTTTCGCGAATTAAAATTATGTCTAATTTGAGTATTACGGAGAAGCGTCTGCCTCAAGATGGCAGCACGGTTGTGCGTACTAATGATCAAGATTTAGACTTGCGTATTTCAACGATTCCTACTCCTCGAGGGGAAAGTATGGTCATTCGTCTTTTGCCTACTAAAAGTATGCGAACGACTTTGGAGAGTCTTGGGTTTAATGAACATAACGCCAAGCGGTTTCGTGATCTGATCTTAAAACCTCATGGTATTATTTTTGTCACAGGGCCAACGGGAAGCGGTAAAACAACGACGCTGTATGCTTGCCTGAATGAGTTGAATCGTGATGAACATAAGATTATCACGATTGAAGATCCTATTGAATACGAGATGGAGGGGATCACGCAGATTCAGATCAATTCTAGACTGAATTTTGGTTTTGCTGAAGGTTTGCGAAGCATTTTGAGGCATGATCCGGACATTATTATGGTCGGAGAAGTTCGAGATTTAGATACAGCAGAAATTGCTATTCGCACGGCCTTGACGGGCCATTTAGTTTTCTCCACCCTGCATACCAATGATGCTGCCAGTGGCATTTCACGTTTAATTGACATGGGCGTGGAACCTTATTTGGTGGCTTCCTCAGTGGAAGCTTTTGTGGCTCAACGTTTGGTGCGTGTGATTTGTCCCGAGTGTAAGATGGAAGATTTGGATACGGACCGGATCGTACGGGAAGAGATTGCAAGGTCTTTATCATTACCTTCGATAGATTTTAAGATTTACAAGGGGCGTGGTTGTGATCATTGTCATGGCACTGGTTTCTTTGGTCGCACGGCTATTTATGAAATTCTACCCATGAATGAGATTATTCGTTCTATGCTAAGCTCTCAGCCTAGGGTCGAAACAATAAAGAAAGCGGCAATTTCTTCGGGGATGCAAACATTGCGTCAAAATGGCTGGCAGTGCGTTTTTATGGGGATGACAACGCCTTCGGAAGTGATGTATGTCGCTGTCAAGGACACTTGGGATGATGTGCCCACCACCGCATCATTATAATATTTATGCCTTCTTATTTTTATAAAGCTAAAAAAAGTTCAGCTGAAACAGTGACGGGTAGAATAGAGGCCCAGAATTCAGATGAAGCCTTGGAGTTAATTAATCAAATGGGGCTTGTACCCGTTTTTTTAGATGAGGTTTCGGGAAATATTTTAGTAAGTAAAATACGGACCCAACACGTTAACTCCAGAGATATTTATCAGTTTACCAAACAGTTAGGGGGGCTTGTAAAATCGGGGGTGTTGTTATTGAAGGCGTTAGAGGTCATTAGTGCTCAAACAAAAAATGTCTACTTAGCGAGGGTGATCAGTGATATGGCCATGACCGTCAAGAGTGGTCGTTCATTTTCTAGCGCTTTAAATGATTATCCAAAGATTTTTTCTCCACTGTATGTGGCTATGGTCCAAGCGGGGGAAGAAATAGGACATTTGCGTGATGTCCTGTTGGATATAGCTGAATTTCAAAAAAAACAGCAGGACCTTCAATCTAAGGTTACCAGCGCTATGGTGTATCCGTTAGTCATGTTGTCCGTCGGCATGGCGACAGTTTTATTTATTCTTGCTTTTGTGTTGCCGAAAATTGCAGTGATTTACGCAAACACTTCTCAAGTGTTGCCTTTAGCGACGATTATTGTTATGAAAGTCAGTGGTTTTTTAAAAGTCTTTTGGATCCCTTTAGTCATCGCAATAGCGGGTGTTCTTTTGGCTTTTAGTCGCTGGCGTCAAACTCCTACCGCCAAGATTATTATAGGGCAGTGGCAATTACATATGCCTATTGTAAAGGATTTGGTATTAAAGACAGATTTGACACGGTTTACGCGAACGACTTATTTGCTTCTAAATAGTGGTTTGACCTTAGTGCGTTCCATGGAGGTCGCCATACCTACCATCAATAATCCTTTATTAAGGGAAGATTTATCAAATTGTGTGGTTAGTTTAAAAGCGGGAGAAGGTTTGGGTAACTGTTTAGGTCAAACTATATTGGTTCCAGATATGATTCGTCATATGTTGACTGTGGCTGAAGAAAGCGGGTCTTTACAGGAAGCTCTTAAAGATATTGCGGAGACCTATGAGTCGGACATTAATGAAAGCATTCGCATTATGACTACTCTTTTGGAACCGACTATGATTCTGACAGTGGGTTTGGTCGCCGGTTTTATTGTCTTTGCGATGTTGTTGCCTATTTTCTCGATGGATATTTTGGCCCATTAATCATGAAAAAGATTATTTTGATTACTCTTTTGTTTTTGAGTCAGGCATTGAATGCCTATGCTATTACTTTGAATTTAAAAGGATGGAAGGAAATTAGTGACCAGCATTTTAAAGTGCTTTTTAAACCGGAGGTAGATGAAAATATCCCAAGAGAAGTTTTAAACAAGGCTGAAGGATATTACTCGACCATTGCAGATTGCATAGGGTATGAACGTTATCAAAACTTTTGGACCTGGGATAATATGGTGCCTATTGTATATTTTTCTTCTCAGGAAGAGTATGCGCAACAAACAGGACAGCCTGCCTGGTCTAAAGGATTTGCGGTAAGTCATTTGGTTTCGGTCAATTTGCGTATGATTGTCACCTACCAGGGGCAGGAAGATTTTCTAGACACAGTCTTACCGCATGAAATCAGCCATTTAATTTTGCATGATTTTATAGGTGCTCATCGTTATATTCCTATGTGGTTTGATGAAGGAGTGGCGCAATTAGAAGAAGCTAGAGAGGATTTGAACCACAGGAACATTCTTTCTCATTTAATACTCGATGGAAAAAGTATCCCCCTTGTCATGCTGCAAAATCCAAATCCAAGCGTGCACAATGATGCTACGTATGGGGCAATATTTTATGCAGAAAGTCTTTACATTGTTGATTTTTTGGTTAAAACTTATGGTAAAGAAAGTTTCATTAATCTGTGCCGTAATTTACGTGACGGAATGAGTTTTGAGGAGGCCTTAAAGAGTGCGTATGCTCCATCTCTTGATTCTATGTTGGCGCTTCAGGAAAAATGGATAAAGTACATGATGCAATACTTGTAACAAGGTTCAGGAGGGTTTATGCATAGTAAATATAGAATGGGATTCACTTTAGTAGAGATCATGTTGGTAGTTATTATTATCGGGGCTTTGTCGGCGATGATTATTCCGCGTTTTGTTGGCCGGGGAGAACAGGCTAAGGTCAAAATTGCCAAAAGTGATATTGAAGCTAATATCCCTACAGCTTTAAAGCTTTACGAATTAGATAATGGTGCTTTCCCTAGCACAGAGCAAGGATTAAATGCATTACGCGTTAAGCCGGCAACAAACCCTATTCCTCAAAATTGGAGCGGCCCTTATCTTGAAAAAGAACCTATTGATCCCTGGGGACGTTCATATGTTTATGTCTGTCCCGGAGTCCACCGTTCTGATTATGATCTTTCCTCTAAAGGCAAGGATGAAACTTCCGATAAGGACGACATCGTCAACTGGCAATAAGTCAAAAGGATTCACGTTTGTAGAAATCATGGTGTCCTTGGTGATTTTATCGGCAGGGATTATCATGATTTATAAGAGCTTTTTTCTCTGTGTTGACTATTTATCCTACATGACCTGCCGCTTGTATGCTTCTCAGATGATTGAAGGTAAGATTTCTGATATCAAGCGTTCCTATAGAGAAAGTCCAGACGCCACTTTTCAACGAGGGGCCACAACAGAATCGGTACAGATAAATCATAAATGGATCGATTTTAATTATTCCATAGATATGACTCCTGTGGGCGGGTTGGATGATCTTTATCGATTAAAGATAGCTTTGGCTTGGTACGATGGAAAGCATCTGATGAAACTATCTCGAGAAACCCTCTTAAGTAAAATATGAAACTTAAATTAAAATCGTTCACCTTGGTTGAAGTTTTACTGGTTTCTAGTTTGATTGCTGTTGTTGGAATTGCAGTTTTTCATTCTTTTGGCAATGGTTTAAAGTTATGGGCCAAGGCAACGCGTTTAAACAGACAGGCAGAGGTAGCTATTTGTTTTGATAAAATGGGTGAAGATTTAAGATCTTTCGCTGGGGTCTCAGGTATAAATTTTAAAGGAACATCCTCTCAAATTTCGTTTGCGGCTGTTGTGATGACCAGGGCAGATTCAAAATCTTCCAGGGCTTTCGAAGGCTTGATTAACCAAATCGGCGCGGTCCGGTATCGTTTTGATCCGGCAGAACATACTATTCTCCGTCGACAAGTTAATTATGCCCAAGCCATTAAAGACAGTTGGTCTTCGCAAGAGTTGCCTGTGGCTGAGGGTATTACTGAAATGGACTTTCATTATCAAGTGGCTTCTGATAAAGGCTTTTTACTAAAAGAGGCTATCGATGGAATGATTCCCTCTGGGGTTATGGTGGAGATCCATTTTAGTGATGATAGCGGTGAGCATCAGCTTAAGCGATATTTACCAATACCTATAGGAGTATGATGCTAAAACAACGCCAAGGGTTTATTCTTATTTTTACCCTTTGGGTCTTAGGATTCTTGACCGTGTTGATTGTCGGGCTTACGGCGGGTATTCGTCAAAAAATTGTATTACTTGAAAAACTCGACCAAAGAAGTCGGATCAGTCATTTGTTGGAAGCTTCAGTTAAATATTCCTGTGCTTATGTTAGCAATCAATTAAATGCCTCCGGACAAGTTTATAATGCGACGATTAAAATGAAGCTGCATAATAATCCCGAAGCTTTTGGGCAGTTTAGCTTAGCAGATGACACTTCTACCATAAGTTATACTTTGCCGAATCAGACAGAGGTTTTTGGCGTCGTAGATGAGGAAAGAAAGATTAATCTCAATACGACCAATACGTTTACCTTATCAAGATTGATTGAAAGGGTTTTGTCCCTCAAGCCAGATACGGCTTCTGCCATGGCGGCAGACATTTTAGATTGGCGTCAATTAGGAGAAAGCCAAATTGTTGGTTTTTATTCTCAAGGGTATTATGAGAATTTAGAATTTCCCTACGTTAAAAAGAATGCCAATTATGAATCTTTAGATGAGTTGTTGCTGGTCAAAGGTATTACCAAAGATATATATGATAAATTAATTAATTTTGTGACGATCTACGGGGATGGAAAGGTCAATATTAATACAGCTCCAGACGAAGTGTTGTATGCCTTGGGGTTGGATGATGATCTTCTCCAGACAATTCTTGAGGCCCGTGAAGGTAAAGATAAAATTGAAGCGACTGGGGATGACCACGTGTTTTTAAAAAGTTTTGATGTCGCCAATGAAATTAATTCCATAATTAAATTAAATTCTGCACAAATTAGGACCATAGATATTATGAATCAGCAAGGCCTGTTGACTACGGTTTCGTATTATTTTTCTGTTGAGGCTGTGGCACGCTTGGCGCACAACACGTATTCTAAAAAAGTACGCGCGGTGATCTCAGCTAGAGAAAATAAGATAGTCTATTGGAGTGAGAGGTAGAAAAAAATAATCATTTTTTGCATGGTGTGACAGTGTTTTTTGATTATAATAAATTAAAACATTTTTAGATAGGAAACCTGCATGTTCAGCGCCGAGAAACGATATTTAGCTTTTTCACTTAACGAAAATATAATTAAACTTGTTCAAGCAAAATCCTCGGGCGTTGTCGAGAAGATTGCACGCGCAACGGTAGAAAGCGGCTCTCCTGAAGCTCTGGGCAGTTCTCTTAAAACATTATTGAATGGTTTTGATCACAAGGCATCGCTTATCTGTGTTATACCAGGGAGCGTGGCTTCTTCTAAGATCATCGAAGTCCCATCCATCGATCCGCAAGAAATTAAATCCATTATTAATTTGCAGATTAGTCGCCACACTCCATATTCAAGGGAAGAGGTGCTCATAGGTTATATTAATTTGGGTCAGGGAACCCAAAATAATACAAAAATGCTTTTAGTGATTGCGCATCGTAATGTCATTAAAGACCGATTAACAATTTTAGAAAAAGCATCTCTTAATCCTGATAAAATTCTTTTTGTTCCAGAAGGCATGGGTCGTTTATATTCTAAAGGCTTGAATATAAAGAAAGATGCGCCTCCCATTGGGGTCATTGATATAGCATCACATGTAGTAAACTTTGTGGTGGTCTCTAGAGGGTCTACAACTTTTTGTCGCAGTATTCCTATCGGAATAAATCAGCTCATTGAAGGCCCGGAAGCTGTTAATAAGCTTCTAGAAGAGATTCTTAAATCCATAGCCGCGTATACTGGAGAAGATAGTGAAACACCCATTGGTTCCTATCTTGTTACGACGGATCATGATGTGGTCAAAAGCATATTGCCTGCATTAAGCGAGGGGCTTCATTCCGATATCCGTATAAGCCCTTATGTGGATTTAATCCAGGCAAAGGCCGTTAAAAATACATTGAATAGAGATTTTGCCGATGATTCGTTCTTAGATGTGATCGCTCCCATTGCCTCTGCCTCCAAATGTGAAGTCAATCTTATGTCGGAGGAGATGGTTAATAAAAAGAACTTGGAAAAACAAAGCAAGGAAGCGATCAAGACCGTTATCGCCATACCCTTACTTTTGGTTTTATTAGCGGGAGCGATTGGAAGTAAAATGTATTTCAAGAGTACCTTTCTTAACCAAAATTTAAGGGCACAATTTGCCGAACAAAGGCAGGAAGTCCAAAAGCTTCAAGAGAAACTTAATAAAGTAAAAGTCGTGACACAGTATTTACAAGGCCGGATGATTAGTTTGGATATTATTCGCGAAATTTATCGCGTGACCCCGACACAGATTTATTTAAATACCGTTGTTTTAGATGACGATGGAACATTGACGCTCACGGGTATTTCAGCTTCTTCGACGGGAGCTTCAGATTCTATGGCTCAGGTGTACGCTTTTGAGAAAGCATTAACAGATTCTTCGTTATTTAAGAATATCAAAAGAAAGTCCATGACCACCAAGAAAGACAATGACAAGGACGTGGCTGCTTTTGAGTTGAGTGTTCAAGTAGCGACATTGTCCAAGGAGTAATTGTGATTCCAAAGGTTATTACAAAATTTATTTCGGAACTTTCAGATTTAGGCAAGATATTGCTGGCTGTGGCATCTATATTGATTATTATCGCCTTGTTTGATCGTCTTTTGGTTTCATCAATCATGTCGCGTCTTTCAGAGCTAGATTCTGAAATTTCTAAAGAAGAGACGACCGTTAAAGCGGATATGCATTTTTTAAGCTACAAGGACAAAATTTTAAAAGAGTCTAAATTAATTGAGCCGTATTTGATTAAGCGCTTGCCGACGGAAGATGAAATCACTACGTCCTTATTAAAGAACATTGAAATTATGGCGGCCAAAGCCAATGTGACCCTGGTAAAGACAACGCCCCTGGCGGGGGTGCAGCAAAATGATTATTTGAAATATGAAGCAGATGTGGATTGCTTTGGAAAATTGACGGATGTCATTACGTTTATGCATTTAATCAATAGTTCTGATGAACTTATAAAGGTTACAAAATTTAATTTAGGGTCTAAGAAAGCTGAAACTGATGAAATTAAGGCCGCGATGACTGTTGCCAAAATAATTGTTTCCCAAAAACCATTAGTCAAGCCAGTTGACTCCTCATCTGGAAGCCCTCAAGTTGATACCTCTACTACAAAAGCGAATTAAAGTTTTCTGCTGGGTCTTGATTTTCTCCGTATCTTTTGTTCCTTTGGTTTATGCGGCAACTATACGCGAGTTATATGAATCTGCGGTCGGTGCTTATAATCATGGCCAGTTCGACCAAGCTATTTCTTTTTATCAAGAAATCATCAAGGAAGCTCCGCAATTTGCTCCCGCCTATGTGGGTGTGGGTTTGGCACTTAAAGACAAGGGGGCGGATATAGAGGAGGTTTTGTATTATTATAAGTTAGCTGTTGAGAAGGACCCGACGAATTCCCAGGCCATGGAACAACTTGGCCGCTTATATTATTCTATTGGCCGCTTAGATAAGGCCCAGGTGGTTTATGAGAGGGCATTAAAGATTAATCCTAATTTACCTGATGTAAAGATTTCTTTAGGCTGGACGTATTTAATGGGTAAAAGGATATCTCCTAAACGGGCCATTATGTTATTTCGGGACGTGATCAAAATTGTTCCTACCCCTAATGCCTATTTCGGTTTAGGCATGGCGTATTTCGCCGATAATCAACGAGAAAAGGCCTTGGACATCATTACCCAATTAAAGGGGATGGGGCAGGAAGCTTTAGCTGGAAAATTAGAAAAGGCCGTGCGGGAGAACAAGAAGGTGGTATTAAATACAACAGAAAGCTCTTCTGATAATCAAAGCGACGGCAGACATGATCAAGTGGATAATAAGAACGCCAACGCCGTAGATAATGATACCTTTGAAAAGACAGACAATTCCACTAAAGGCTTAAGGGTCCGTTTGCGCGGTAAATTAAATGAGCTATAAAATCTGCACATTTCAACGCGTTAAAGAGATATGCGTTGATTCCAAAGGTTAATTCCACTTCACTTCAAAAACTTTGATTTGTGTCCTACCGGTTGGGTCGTTGGAAGAACTAAGCGGTTGAAAGTGTTGCATTCCGGCGGCATTGAAGAAGAAAAGTTTGATGAGAAGGGAATTAGCTAAGCTCCTGTCCATCAATCGAGCTATGATGACGTTATCCTGGGGGTAGAGAACAACAGAGTATTTTAAACTTGCCTCATAATTGATTTTTTCCATGATCCTTCCCCCTTCAAGATAAACCGCGCTCATGATTGCGCCTTGGCCATAGGTTGGGGAATTAATAGTTGCTTTCATGGTTGATTTATCGAAGATGAGATTATCGCTAAAGTACATGTTCTTATCGTCCTGGCTGATTAATTGAAAAGGAGGGCTATAGTGTGTTTGGCCGCCTGCCAATTCCCACAAGAAATCCAGATAAGCCGCGCTGTTGCGTGCTGGAACAGAGGATAATAATGATGGGTTTTCATTGATTTCCTCGACCCGTTTGATGTTCCATTTTCCCATAAAGGTCAAGCCTAGATTCTGGTCGACTAATTCATTATACAAAAGCATATAACTATGAGGGAATCCAGCTCGGGTTAAGCCTAAGACGGTTTGGACGTCATCTTTATTGTTAAGCACTGCTTCCAGCAGAGGTCTTGCTTCCGCAGAAGTTTTAGAGGCCGTCAAGGTCAGTAAGGCCACGGCCTGGGAGGTTTTGAGGCCTTTGGAAGTCAAAAAGTCTACGGCTTTATTACCGCTTAGGTTAATCATGCGCAGCAAGCCCGCGGCCTGGTCTTCATCTGTACTTAATAGAATGTTGGCCATCCAATAGGCGGTAGAGCTTTGGCTTAAAGTGGCCCCATCAAACATGACCCGTCGATGAGCAATGCCTTTAACAAAATGTCCCGGGGGCCACCAGCCGTTGATAATGCTGTCTTGGGGCGTTTTATTTCTAATGTCTACCAAGGCCTTTTCCCAAGCTGAGTTAAAAATGGGAGTCAATACCGTACGGATGTTCTTTTGCGCGTTGATGACAACAAATAGCGTCAAGACAACGGCGCCAATAAGCTCAAGGCGTGGTATTTTAAAGGAAGAAAGTTTTTGAAAAAGGGCTTCCAATCCGATAGCTAAAAATAAAGATAGGCCAATGAGCGCAAAAATTGAAAAACGTTCCGCCGCGATTGTCATACAGGTGCATACTACAAAGAATGTACTAAGCGCAAGGATTTTAAGGGTGTAATCCTTGTTGGTATTTTTGAAAGCTTGCCATAAGGCGTAACAAAAGCTCATGAGTCCAGAGAGCAAAAAGAAAAGACCTCCGCTGTCGGATATAAAATCTTGGGTGGATGATTTCTTCAGTTCACCAACCTCCATGAATAAATTCGGCCACAGACCAAATTTCTTGATGGTAAATTTCTGCAATTCTCCCAGGCCTTCTTTTAAAAGAGTAAAGAAGTCTCCAAAGCTAAATAGCAAGCTGATCCCCAGGATGGTCACGCCTATGATGGAAAGTCCAATAAAGAAATAACGTTTAATGGAAGGTTTGTCTTTGATGAATAATGAATACGCCGCGCACACGACTAGGATGCACAAGCTTATGGCTAACATAAATCCCCAGCCTTGCCATATGGCCGCGAAGCCTGTTATGGATAGGGCATAGAGCAGGATGTTCTTCCAAAGTTTCTTTGTATCTGGGCTGGTGAGGATTTTGAATACGACGGTCAAAATAAGCAGGGTAAAAAGGAGGTTGTAAGGATCGGTCCGGTACCAGCCTAAGGATGACCTCTTTAAAATGACCGGAGCTAGAATATAAAAAAGACTGGCCACAAAAGAGGCTATGGGGGAAAGATCGATGGTTTTACATGCCCAGAAGAAGGCGGCTAATACCAGTACGATAAGGACTAGTGGCGTGTAGGCCACGGCTGACATTAATGGAATATCTGGATTAAAGATTTTAAGGATTTTGTACAATATGGATCCTACATAAGGGTGGTAGGTCATAGGCTGCCAAAAACCCCAAGGAGCATTCATCAGAGGGTCAAAATATTTACTGCCCTTGATTGTTTCAGCCATGCGTCCATGTTCGACGATGTTTTGGGTTAGGTAATAAAAATAATAGGGATCAGATTCCAAGAGATAGATGTTGGGTTTCTTCTTTAAAGCTAAAAACATCTGCTCGTTGACTCTTTCAATGGTTGCTTGGACCTTGGCGGAGTCTTTATGGAGGGTTTCGTTGAGTTTGTCTTGGGCCAGACGTTCGGCCACGTTTATCGACATTTGCGGGGCCTGCGCATGGATTTGTTCTAGAAGGGCTTTTTTGATGTTAAAGACCACATACAGGGTGGCTTGATCATAGGTAGGCTCCCAAATATGAGCTCGAAGAGGATAGAGGCGGATATAACAAGCTATCCCTGCAGCCAATATCCACAATATAAACCAAATTTTAAAGGATTTCATAGGAAGCAATTATGGCATGTTTTGTTTATATTTTCCCGAAATTTTATTGATATTTTCTAGATTTCGATTTTTACGAAGCTTTTCATGGGAGGTTTTCTTAAGAAAATGTCGGTTTAGAAATTCTCGTTTGATTTTATTGGAAGCAATGGCGTAGCTTTGATGCTTTTGACTTTTGGGTTTCCCCATGATTAATCCTAACAGGTGTCCTTTATTGTCTAAGATAGGGCCTCCGCTGTCACCTTGATAAAGGGGTAGATTCATTTCAAGTAACTCTGTTTCATCGGTGGATTTATTCTTGATTAAGTTGATGATTTTGCCGTGGAGGATATTTGGATTATGATTTTCTGGACTTCCTACGGCTGTAATTTTCTCTCCTAGTTGCGCTAAAGAAGAGTTGGCCCAGGACATGGCTCTAAGTGGATGAATAGAAAAGATCTTTATAAAGCTAAAATCCGATGAGCTTGAAAACAAGATGTGGGCTTCAAATGTTTTACCATTGGCCAAGGTGACTAAAACATGGGGGGCGTTTTTTATAATATGGGTATTAGTCACGATGATTCCAGAAGGGTCAATAATAACGCCAGCGCCATGGCGTTCGTAAGAAACCAGGCCTTTGTGGCCTTCGATCCCGCTTACAGTTTTGGAGTAAACCGTGTTTACTTTGACTAACGATGAAAGTAATTGATGGATAGGCGCGTTGTCCGTGCTTTCTTGCGCCTGGATAGGAGAGGCAATGAATATAAATAAAAAGGAAATGATGAGATTGCGCGACATAAGGGCATTGTAAGTTGTTCTGTTTTTAAAAGCAAGAGTGCTTCATAAGAAATGCATTGACGATATAGGGATTAACTAATAAAGTTATTGCCAAAAAATTATGATCAACATACGTGCCTTTACAAAAAACGATAGAGAAGTTGTTCGTCAGATTTGTTGTGATGTGGCCGATCGGGGTGAGAAGATTGAAAATATCTTTCATGACCGACAATTCGCTGGCGATATTCTGACAAACTATTACACTGATTATGAACCTGAAAGTTCTTTTGTGGCGGAATCCGAGGGCAAGGTGGTTGCCTATATCAATGGATGTTTGGATAATCGACGCTATGGTCTGGTCATCTTATTTATCATTGTCCCAAAAATGATTGTTAAGGGGTTTCTAAGGGGCGTTTTTTTTCGAGGGGAATTTTATCACATGATTAAAGCCATGCTTAAAAATTGGCGACGAATCTTTGTTTGGCGCAAGAAATCATTCCACAGTCATGAGGGGCATGTGCACATAGGTGTTGCCAAAGATTTCCGTCGGCATCAGATAGGTGAACAGTTGGTCAACGCGTTTTGCCATTACGCTAAAGAACATAAAGTCAGAGAAATAACAGCCTCTGTCCATGACGCCAACACGAGCGCGTGTCAGTTTTTTGAACATTTGGGATTCTTGCCCAAAGAGCGTTATGCGATGGTGATGGTTTGTGGAAATTCTTTTAAGGAGTACCATTCAATTTGTTATGTTAAGAGCCTGGTCTAAACAATCCTTTTTTTCAGTAATCATTTTAATTCTTTTGATGGCCAGGGCCTGGGCCCAGGAATCTTCTTCCATGGGGGAGGTGACGCTTAAGCCAGACGATAGGATTTTGGTGTTAGCTCCCCATCCCGACGATGAGGTTTTGGGGGCTGGCGGTATCATTCAAAAGGCTGTCAGCATGAAATTGCCGGTTAAGATCGTTTATTTTACATATGGCGACAGCAACCAATGGTCGTTTTTGTTATATCGTAAGCATCCGGTTATCATGCCCGGCGCTGTCGAGTCCATGGGGCTTGTGCGTAGAGATGAGGCTATGGCGGCTTCAAGCATCTTAGGGGTTGAGTCTAAGAATTTAATTTTCTTAGGATATCCTGACTTTGGGACGCTTAACATGTGGTATATGCATTGGGGCAAACGACTGGCGTATCGAAGTATGTTAACGTGGGTCAACAAGGTGCCTTATAAAGGAGCGTTTAGACCCGGCGCTCCTTATAAGGCAGAGGAAATACTGGCAGATTTAGAAAGTATTTTAAAAGATTTTAAACCGACCAAGATATTCCTTTCACATCCGGCGGACCATAATGGGGACCATCTGTCGTTATATTTGTACACGCGAGTTGCTTTGTGGGATACGAATATGGAGGGTTCTGTTGAGCTTTATCCTTATTTGGTTCATTATTTAGGTTGGCCTAAACCCAAAGGATTTAAACCTAACTATCCGTTACTTCCTCCCGAAGCTTTGAGCAATATTATGACATGGAAGAAATTTTCTTTGAATCAACAAGAATTTGATCTTAAAAAGGCGGCTTTGCAGGCCCACAAAAGTCAGTATGTGTCGACGCCAAAGTATCTTTTGTCTTTTGTTCGTTTCAATGAGCTTTTTGGGGATTTCCCTGTGCTTAAATTGCATGTGAATGAAGATTCTTCCGTGTTTAAGGCCCATCGCAAGCTTGTTCCAACGGCCGAATTACCCGAAGAATTTAATCCTCGAGAAAAAACGGCTTTTATTGGAGTAGAGTGGAAGTTTGTGCGTTGGCAGGATGGAGATTTGATCATTTCTATTGAATTATCAAAACCTTTGGCCCAAGACGTGGAAGCTTTTATTTATATTTTTGGATACAATAAAAATGTTCCCTTTGGACAAATGCCTAAAATCAGCCTTCGCTTAGGAAGTAATAGTTATACCATCTATGACCAGGCGCAGCGTATTGATCAGGGGGCCATTCGCGTCAAAAGGACGCCCAATGAAATTACCTTGGCTGTCCCTTTGTCCTTGTTAGGCAATCCCGACAGGATTCTAACAAGCGCGCGCACCTATCTGGATAACGTTCCTTTAGACAGCTCTTCGTGGATTGCTGTGGAATTGTATTGATCCCTTCTTTCGGCATTTTTTAGTTATTTTCTTGACAATCAATTTAACATGGTTTATATTTCTATAAGTTAATAGTTAACTGTCTTAACTAATCGGAGAGGTCTATGGATATCAAGGATTTTAGCAAACGCATGGTCGAGTTGATGCCTCAATGTATACGGGGGTTTCATAGTTACGAATCGAATTATCTTTCCCAAGGCCATATTAGTCTTCCTCAATTTTGGGCTTTAGAATACCTTTCTCGTACAGGCCCCTCCTTAATGAATGAAATCGCGTCTTTTTTAAACGTCTCAAGACCGGCCGCTACCGGGCTTATTGATAGGCTTATTGTTCAGAAATTAGTCAGCCGTGATGTGGGAGAAAATGACCGGCGCAGTGTCCGGGTTGAAATTACAGACAAGGGCAAGAAAATCGTGTCTAATATCTGGGACCAAAAACGACGCAGTTTAGAGAAAGTTTTTTCCAAGATTTCAGCGGCGGACAGACGCCAGCATTTAGAAATTTTAGAAAGGGTCGTTAAGGCCCTTTCTTCCCAAGCATGCGCGTTGCTGGCGGGTTTATTATTATTAGGTAATCTGTTATCAGGTGTTGCTTTCGCCCAGGAGCCTTTAACTCTTAAACAATGTTATCAGTTGGCCCTCAAACGTTCGGAAACCATAGGTATTGATCAGCAGATTATTAAGGAAGCCGAAGGCCAGTTCTGGCAGTCATTAAGCGGGGTCTTGCCCCAAGTCAATTATGTCGTTTCATCGCAATGGCTCGACAAAGGCTCGGGAGATAATCCACATGGTTTGCGATCTAGGAGGTTCACATTCAGCCAGCCTTTATTTAGCGGGTTTAAAGAATACGCCGCTATCGCCGCTGCTAAAGCCCAACATAAAGAACGGGAAAGCCAGTTGCTGCGGGCTAAGCAGCTTCTTTTTGGTAATGTTTCTGACGCGTTTTTCTTTTTACAAAGCTATCAGGAAGATTTAAAGGTTGTGGAAGATATTCATAAAGCATTAGTCAATCGCGTGGCAGAGCTTAAACAGCGTCAAAGTGTTGGCCGTTCACGGGAAAGCGAGATTGCCAGCGCGGAATCTTCTTTATATCAAAATGAAGCCGAGGCAGAGAATGTCCGTGGTCAATTAGAGGTTGGAAGGCAGCTTTTAGAATTCCTCACCGGAGAGTCCGTAACGTCTATTATAGATGAAGATTTGCCGAATGATTCGGTGGCTAGTATGGAGGATTTCGTTAACCGTGCGGATGGGCGTGCGGATGTGCAAGCGGCCAAAGAAGCCCTAACCGTCGCTGTGAAAGGTGTTACCATTGCCCGCGCGGGCTTTTGGCCGTCGGTCAGCCTTAATGGAGATTCCTACAATCAACGTTCCGGGGCTTCGTCGGATGTGGATTGGGACGTGACTTTAAATGTGAATGTTCCTCTTTTTAATGGGACTCAGACCATAGGACAGGTCAAAGTGGCCCAGGCACAACTTAAGGAAGCGGAATTTTCTTTAAGTCAGACCAAACGCAGCGCTATTTTGGACATTCAAAATGCGTACACACAGTTTATCACTGATAAAAACAGAGAATTGGCCACTAAGAAGGCCGCTGACGCGGCGGATAGGAATTATAAGCTTCAGGCGGCGGATTATAAAAATAATTTGGTGAATAATCTGGATGTTTTGCAAGCAACACAAGATTGGGAGGCTACCAGACGTAATTACATAGCTGTTAAGAATGAAACTAAAAGGTTTTATTGGAATTTAAAAGTTGCTACAGGAGATATAGGCCATGACGCTTTCTGATTTAAGTATTAAACGACCGGTTTTTGCTTGGATGTTTATGTGCGCTCTCATTCTTTTTGGGGCTGTCAGTTTCTTAGGCATGGGGGTAAGCCAGCTTCCGGATGTCGAGTTTCCCGTGATTGCGATCAATGTCACTTGGCAGGGAGCGGCCCCTGAGGTCATGGAATCCAACGTGGTTGACGTTATTGAATCAGCGGTCATGTCTGTGCAGGGGATTAAGGACGTGACATCTTCCGTCCAAGATGGTGCGGCGACAATTACCATTGAATTGGAACTGGGACATAACATTGATGTGGCGGTACAAGAAGTGGAAGCTAAACTTTCTCAAGCTCAACGCTTGTTGCCTGAAAATATGGATCCGCCGATTGTGACTAAGGTTAATCCTTCTCAGCAACCGATTGTATGGTTGACCTTGCATGGTGATAAGGCAACTCCCCGTCAGTTAACAGAATATGTGCAAGACCATTTGGAAGACAAATTTTCTCCTGTGCATGGTGTAGGGCAGGTGGCTTTAGGTGGTTTTGTGGCCCCTAATTTACGTGTGTGGGTGGATAACAATAAACTTATCAGTCATGAATTGACGGTCAATGATGTGGTCAGCGCAATTGGCAATGAACACTCCGAAATACCGGCTGGCCGCATTGAAACACCGACGAAAGAGCAAGACGTAAGGGCCATGGGAGAGGCTAAAACACCACAAGAGTTTGATAAGATTGTTATTGCCCATCGCAATGGTCAGCCAAATTATACCCCGATTTATCTTAAGGATATAGGTTATTCTGAAGATGGATTAGATGATATCCGCCGTCTTTCCCGCAGTAATGGAGTCACCGCCATTGGGCTTGGTATTCAAAAGCAAATTGGTTCAAATGAGGTTGAAGTCAATCATGGGGTCCTTAAAAAGTGGAAAGAAGTGCAAAAGATGCTTCCTAAAGGTCTGCATCTAGACCTGGTCATTAATCGAACAAAGTTTATTGAAGATTCTATCCATGAACTTTATTTTACACTGATTCTTTCCGCTATTGTGACGTCCTTGGTGTGTTGGTTGTTTTTAGGGTCTTGGACAGCCACTTTGAACATCCTCATGGCCATTCCAACTTCTATTATCGGTACGTTTATTATCATTAAATTTATGGGATTTACTCTTAATACCTTTACCGTCTTAGGTTTGTCCTTGGCTATCGGTATCGTCGTGGATGATTCGATCATGGTATTGGAAAATATTGTCCGTTATCGTGAGCATGGCGCGGGAAAGGTGGAGGCGGCCCAGGAAGGGGCGAGGCAAATTACTTTCGCCGCTTTGGCAGCGACCGCGGCCATCATCGCGATTTTCCTTCCCGTGGCGTTTATGTCGGGAATTATTGGCCAATTCTTTTATCAATTCGGCGTGACCATTTCAGTGGCCGTGGCGTTGTCTTTATTAGAAGCGTTGATGTTGACTCCTATGCGCTGTTCACAATTCCTGCAGGTAGGTGAAAGGGTCAGTGGGATAGGCAAGGCCGTGGACCAGTCTTTCCATTGGCTTGCGGCCAAATATAGTACAGGCCTTCATTGGTCTTTGAAGCATAAGACCTTGGTTGTTCTTAGTTCTATCGTCGCGTTTTTCTTGTCATTAGGGGTGGCCGGACATCTTCGCAAAGAATTTGTCCCTCCACAAGATCAAAGTATGTTTTTGGTCAATCTAAAAACACCGGTAGGATCTTCAATAGAATATACCAATACGATTTTTAAACAGGCGGAAAAGTATGTCATGAACCGTCCGGAAACATTACGCTATTTCGCGGCCATCGGTGGTTTTGGGGGCGGACAAGTCAACCAAGGAATCATTTTTGTGACGTTAAAAGACCCTAAAGACCGTCCGATTGATCCCTCTAGTAAACACCGCCTCACGCAAGGGGATTTAATGAAGATATTCCGAAAAGAATTAAATAAAATCCCAAATTTAAAGGCTTTTATTCAAGATTTATCTCTCAGTGGGTTTTCAGCCCAGCGTGGGTTTCCCATTGAAATGACGGTCCAAGGGCCGGATTGGGACACTCTCTGGAAATTCGCCAACAAGGTCCGTGAAGCTATGGGTAAATGCGGCCTTATGGTTGATGTGGACACTGACTATCAAGAAGGGGCCTCTGAGGTGCAGATTATCCCTGACCGAATTAAGGCTGCCGAACATGGTGTTAGTATTCAAGACATTAACAATACCGTTAATGCCCTTATAGGTACGCTCAAGGTGTCGCAATATTCACATAACGATAAACGTTATGATGTCAAAATACGGATGATCCCAACCCAACGCACGAAACCTGAGGATATCCTTAATTTATGGGTTTGGAATAATCGAGGAGAAATGGTGCAGTTAAAAGAATTAGTGACCATTGAACAAAAACCAACAGCGGTGACGATTACCCGTTATAACAGGGAAAGGTCCATTACTATTTTTGCCAACACGGCTCCTGGAAAATCACAGGCTGCGGCCATGGATGAGGCTATGAAGATTGCTAAATCTATTTTACCTGAAGGGTATCACGCGATGTTTACCGGAAGCGCGCAGGCATCCCAAGAATCCAATCAGGGGATTTGGTTAATATTTGTCCTTGGAATCATTGTAGCTTACATGGTCTTGGCTTCTCAATTTAATAGTTATACCCACCCTCTAAGTGTGCTTATGGCTCTTCCTTTTAGTATTTCCGGGGCCTTGATTGCTTTATGGATGGGAGGGCAGTCTCTTAATGTTTATAGCATGATAGGGATCATACTTTTGATGGGTATTGTAAAGAAGAATTCCATTTTGCTGGTTGATTTCACCAATCAAGTACGTGAAGAAGGCCAGAATGTTCACGATGCTTTAATGAAAGCCTGTCCCATTCGTCTGCGGCCAATTCTTATGACTTCCTTTGCAACCATTGCCGCGGCCATCCCTCCGGCCATGGCCATTGGCCCTGGAGCTGAAGTGCGTATTCCTATGTCCATTGCGGTCATCGGTGGGGTGGTTGTTTCGACATTCTTTACTTTATTTGTTGTTCCCTGTGTGTATACATTCTTTACCTACTTTGAGCGTCATAAAATAAAGGACGTTCAATCGCCTCAAGAGCCTTTGTCTGCCTTGGCGGTTAGGGATTAATTTCGTCTTCAATGACAATTTGTGCAAATCTTTATGTTGTTTTGTGCATAAAAAAGCGAACGGTAAAATCATCATCCCTGGCTGTGGGTGAATGGCAAAGGTTGAGTTGGAACAGATGTGTTGCGTTGCTTGAAAAAGTTACTGTAATATATCATCTAAGCGAGACTAAGGAAACTAAGGGAAGTACTAAGGAAACTAAGGGAAGTACTAAGGAAACTTAAGAAAATACTAAAGCATCTTTCTTAAGTAGTTAATAATAAACAACTTCGAAAACTATAAGACGATGAGAATTGCCTGCTGGAAGGCCGTAGTGCATAAAAACTAAAGCATCTGTAGGCCTTACTAAAGAAACTCAAGGAAAATACTAAAGCATCTCTCGTAAGTAGTTAATAATAAATAACTTAGAAATCTATAATATAGTCTTAGAGCAAGGTTTACAGCTGTACATTAGGTGTATTTTGGCAAGAATATGGTCAATTTTGGCAATGAATCGAATGTAGCGGATTTAATTTAAAAATTTTTTGTCTTGACCTTGCTTTTCATAAAAAAATATGGCATACTTACATTAAAGTAATATTTCATGCGGCAAAATAGCCCAAAATCATATGGATAAAAAGATAAATTTCAGAATAATGCGTAAGATTTTATCAATAGTCATCTTGGTGGCTTTTGTTACTACTTCTATAAGAATGCCAGCTTACGCGCAAGTAGTATCCAGAGAATCAATGCCCTGGATGCCCCAGCCTGGCACCTTGCTTCGCTTAAGCCCACAGTTTGCGCCAGCCCAGCTTAAAGGCATGGTCATTCATCCTGAAAACGCCTTAAGGTTTGATTTTATTGTCAACAAAGGTGATGAACAGTTTAGTGACCAAGAAAAGAAGCAGGAATACCAAAAACTAATTAAATATTTTTTGGCCTCCTTGGCCATTCCTGATGAAGACCAATGGGTCAACCTAAGCCCTTATGAAAAAGACCGTATTATTAAGGAAGACTTCGGCAAGACTGAAATGGGCAGGGATCTTTTGGCGCAGGATTATATTTTAAAGCAAATTACCTCCAGTTTAATCTATCCGGAAGATAAGGTAGGCCGCAAGTTTTGGGACAAGATTTATGAGCGGGCCTACAAGGAATACGGCACCACCAACATCCCTGTTAATACCTTTAATAAGGTCTGGATCATCCCCGAAAACGCGGTTGTCTATGAGCATGGCAACGCGGTGTATTTGTTGAGGAATCATTTAAAGGTGCTTTTGGAAGCAGACTATTTAGCTTTACAAAAATTTCATGCTTCCAAAAGCATCCTGCGAAACCAAACGCGAAAGCCTTTTGGTGAAGCAGGATTACCTCAAAAAAACTCCTTGGCTAACGCTAAAGATGACGCACAGCAAATCGGAACCGACGTAGTGCGTCAAATCGTCCTCCCCGAACTCGAACGCGAGGTCAACACCGGCAAAAACTTCGCCAATCTGCGCCAGGTTTATAGCGGCATGATCTTAGCCGCTTGGTATAAGAGGGTCCTTAAAGAAAGCCTATTAGGCCAAATCTATGCCAACCACGCCAAGGTCAAGGGCGTTGACCAAGACCCGAAGACCAATCAAGCCATTTATCAGCAATACCTCAAGGCCTTTAAAAAAGGCGTGTTTAACTATATTAAGGAAGATGTAGATAAATACAGCCAGGAGTCAATCCCAAGAAAATACTTTTCCGGCGGAACAAAAGGAATCACATCCATGGAGATGCTTACGCCAGATTTTAATGCCAGCAATGGCGAGGGAAGGCTGGTGAGGGTTCCACAAGGAAGTCTTGCCATGCTTTCGAGTGATTTATTGGTTGGAGCCGGTGTTTCTAAGACTCCCGATGAGATTGCCGTGGCAGACATGAATCCAGCAAATGCAGCACGGGCGATGACCTCGACAGATGGCGCAGAAAGCAAGAGGAGTTTGGGTGTTGAAAATCCACAATGGCTTATCAATTCATATATAAACTCTCTTATTCCTACCTATCCTTTAAAATCTATTCGTAATTTGGTTAAAATAAAAAGTATTTTGGAAGAAATATTTCTGCCTAAGGGGAGCGAAGAAAGAACTATACAAAGTATTGCGGACGAATATAAGTTAAGCCACACAATGATTGGCATCATCAGAGATAATCTTCTGCGATGGAAAAATGTCAGTAAAAGAAAAGAATTTTTGACTAAACGAAAAGCGGAAGATGGGAAAACTCCCCCCATTGAACGTGGATTAAATTGGATAAGGCAACAATCTGGAAGCTTCATCCTGCATGAATTGGCAGAGGGGGCAACACTTTTTGAACAGGAAGCCGCTGCCATCATCAATAACTGTGAAGGTTTGGGGCATCCGAAGAATAATATTTTTCGGTGGGTTAAAGTAAATAGGACAGTGACGGCAGAGGTTAGTAAGGTTGAAGAAGAGCTTAAATCTTTGTTAACTACTGCTATCGAAATAAGTGAAATGAAGGTCACGGCTTTGGAGTATGCCCAAGCGATTGTTGACTTTTTTGATCAAAATAAGATTATTGGGCCAAATGGGAATGAAGAAAGTCTTAAATTAGAGAGTAAGTCAAACGGTGATGTTGAACTTATTGTTAGTAAAAAGGTTGCAGGCCAGACTCATGTTTCTAGTTTCACATTAAATAATCAAAGAATATTTAAAGACCAGTTGGAGCGAATTGAGGTTTTAGATTCACCACCAATGGCATTTCTAAAAAACCAATATGGCAGTGTAATCCCAACAGATACCATTTTATTAAACTTGATATATAAAACAAGGCAAAGAAATCTAAGTCGCCAGCCCAACCACCCGCCGCTAGCCAGTTCCCCTGCCGAGCCCAGCCGGGCGATGGTGGTAAGGTATGTTGAAGTAAATCAAGCATTTAAGGAAGATACGATTCCAGCAAGAGATGAAATTTTAAAGAGAATTCATCAAGATGTGTTCAAAGATGAGTCAAAGCCTTCCAAGTCTGTCGAGAAGTGGTGGGATGATGCCATGAAAGAAATTCTTACTGGGTTGTACGCTCAAGGGCATGAAATGCACGGGTCCTATGTGCAGCCAGAAGCGAATGGCCCTTGGTATCTAATAGGTGTTGCTGGAGCTGCTGGGACTGAGAACTTTTATATTATTGCTTTAGAGAAAAAGCCAAGACTTCTTAAACAATTTGGAAACCTGCCCCCTATTTACACTGGGATTGCCAATGTTATTGTTCAGGGAAATGATGTGACCGTAGCAGGTCAAGGGGTTACGGATGTTAGTCAACCAAGGTTTGGATCTGTCGAGAAGTTTAATCTTAAAGAATTGGCCAGCCGGGCGATGACGACAGAAAGTTTGTTTGAAGCTGCCAGTCAGCTTAAGGCACGTATTAGTTCTTTGCCCGCAGAGACGCAGACGAAACGACAAAACCTCCTTATGTATATAGAGCTAACTCTCGCCTTGGATGATATTTCAGATGCACAGAAGTGGCAACAGATAGCGCAAGAGGTAATAAAAAAATATCCAGAATTGGCGTCGGACGTTCCTCAAATAGGAATCCAGGCAGGGGTTATTAGCAAGGCGATGACAGGAAGTCTAGAAATTGGTTCAGATAGAGATTGGTTTAGAATATTTATTGGTTTAATTAAAGCTGATCTCCAAAAATCTATTGTGGGTGAAAATTACAGTCGCATGATTCGAGATAATCAGGGAATAGATTTTACTAGTGGTGGTGATTCTACACTTTCTTTAATCCGAACCAACAATCGTGAACTTTCTAAGGCTTTTATAGAACTTTTACCAACGGTTCTTGCCGCAAAAGGTATAGAAGGCTTAGAGGCTACTTATGACATTGGCGAAAGTTCTCGTACGATATCTTTACATTTTCCAAAGGCCCAGGGAGTAGGAAGAAAATTACTTCGGAGTTTCAGATTGACTTCTAATCCAAATTCAAAAAAGAATCTTCTTAACGTAGCGCAGACGCTAGTGACCTGGTTAGGCGGGTTGGAAGGGGAGTTGAAAACAAAACAAACTAGAAATTTCGCATTACAAGCAGACGGCACCTTGGCCAGCCGGGCGATGGTGGTAAGGGGCAAAATTAGCGAGATAATATTATTTACCAGAGGAGAAATACAAGAGAAATTCTCGATTGACTATAGAAATTTTATCCCTTTAGTCTTTACCGTTAGTAGAAGCAAGGACGACGGTACTTTCGTTGGTAAAATAAAAGGTTCTAATTCGGGAAATGGGGAAGAAGTTTTTTCATTAGTGAAGAATGATAAAGGAATAAGAGAAGAAATTATATGGTTAGTGCCTGATGGTAAATATTTTAGAGTTGCAGAGAGCGTTAAACCGAAACAAGAGCATTTGAAATTAGTAATTTGGACAGACGGATTCCATGTTTTTGTTCAAGTTGAGGATCATTTTAGATACCATAGTAAATTGTCTGTTTCTAGCATGGCGATGAACAGTGTTCCCACGATCCCAGCACAAGCGACGGTAAGTCCCTCTGCCAAGCCCAGCCGGGCGATGACGGCACCAGAGCTAGCAGCTAAGATTACTGGATTAGGTTTAAAAGAAGGGGATAACGTTCAATTTTTTTACTCTTTCACAGGTTTTCTCTCATCTTTACCAGATGTACGGTCTAGTCGCGTATTAAAAGGTCAATTTGTATCTTATTCTTTTTCTGATGGCCAAGGCAAACTGGTTGTTAAAGTGAATGACGTTGATTATGAATTATATTTTGGTCAGAATATTCCTGAAGATTCAAAAATTCTAATTAACGTAATAAAAATTTCTAACAAGGCGATGAATAGTGATGTTCTTAATAAGATAACAGAATCAAGAAAGCGCCAAGGTGGTATTAACATGAATTCCGCTAATATGGACCTGCAAATCAAGCGAGATGGCAATGGGATGCCTCTGCCATTGATTAGGCAGGACATGGCCATGCTGGCCGCTATCCCGGGCTTTGTGCCTGAAATCATCGAAATCAGATCCGCGTTTAATCTTCCTATCATCAGCGAGCTGCAGAAGAAATTCCAAAACCAGCCGGCGTAAATTAGCTGGAATTGTAGCTATCGATTGTACGAATAACGTTAATATGGTATTCTTTCAATAGATATGATTATTATATTTCTTACAGAAGCTACTCGTGATATTTATGATGGGAAAGAATCAAAACTAGCCAGGCGTATCCCGCAATCTATTTGGAAGGTGGCTCAAAGAAAACTGGATATGCTAAATGTAGCATATACTTTGAATGATTTGAAATCTCCGCCGGCAAATCGGCTAGAAGCTCTTAAGGGTAATTTGAAAGGGAAGTATAGTATTCGCATTAACGACCATTATCGTATCGTTTTTGAATTTAGAGATAAGAATGTTTATGAAGTTGAAATCACTGATTATCATTAGTTAGAAAGGAGATCGTATGATCCCAAAATATCGTTTACCCGTTCATCCAGGAGAAGTTTTGTTTGAAGAGTTTATTATGCCCAAGAAGATTTCGCAGATTGATTTAGCGAAGAAATTAAATATTCCTGTGCAGCGTATCAATACGCTTATTAATGGGAAAAGGGACATGACTCCTGAAACTGCTATTTTATTAGCTCGTTTTCTGAAAACTAGTCCTGAGTTTTGGATGAATCTTCAGACTCAAAGAGATTTGGCTATAGCGCAACAGAAAATGGCTCTGAATTAATAAACCGAATCTATTATGTGGAGTTAATCACTGTTTATACGTCGGATCCCAAGCGTTGGATTAACTGGCGTAAAAGGAGAAAATAAAATATGAAACCGATTGGGCAGTGTCCGGTATGTTCTGGTGAAATTGTTAAGAAGAAGGTTGAAAAATTACTTCGAGGGGGACTCCATACGGCTGTTGTTAAAGTAGATGCCTATGTCTTTCTTGGTTGCGGGGAACATATTTATGAACAAAAGACAGTCAGTCGTTTCGAAGAAATTCGTAATAAATTACAGCGTCAGAATACTTCCGGATTTCATTTGTTAGGAAAATTGTTTCAAGTGCCGGCCCATTGATGGATTCACTTGCCCGTCTGAGGGTGTTTAATCCCATGAACAAAACATATATTCCTCCATCCAAAGTTTGGCTTTTAAAGACAGGCGAACCTTCTTTTAATTCTTGGGATAATCCAGATGACCAGTATTATGATACATTTTTACGAACTCCTAATTTGGATAAACGCATTAAACTAGCACGCAGTCGATATCATCAACAAAAAGCATTAAGCTGGGACAAAGTAAAGCATGGTTTTTAGTATTATTATTGACCCTCCCGTAGTAAATAATTAAAAAATAGTTACATTGCGGTTCAGTTGTAGAAGTTTAAGTTTTGCATTAAAACAGTTTCTATATATAATACCGCCCATGGATCGTAAACTTATATTCGCGTGCGCGGGCCTTCGCGCGTTAGCTATCAGTCTTTCCAGTGTTATCCTGACACTATATTTATCTTCCATTGATTTTCCCGTCGGTCAAATCGCGGTTGTGATTTCTTTAGGCCTGGCCGGATGCGCGTTTGGCACCTTTTTGGCCTCAGTATCGGCGGACCGTTTTGGCCGTCGAAAAACAGTGGCCTTAGTCGGTGTGTTGATGGCTTTTGGAGGCATGATTTTGGCCCTTGCGCCCGGACATTTCATCGTTTGTTTGGCGGCCTTTGTGGGGATGTTAAACGGCATGGGCCGAGACCGCGGCATGGGCCTCACCGTCGAGCAGGCGATGATTCCTCAGATTACCGATGACCACAACCGCACCCAGACTTTTGCCTGGTATAATGTCACCGTCGATATTTGCAACGCCATTGGGGCGCTTCTGGCGTTTTTACCCCTCTTGCTACGTTCGCATTTGGGTGTATCGACGGTCAATTCCTATCAATGGACCTGGGGGTTTTATTGTCTATTGTCCCTAGCCACGGTTGTACTGGCTTTAGAATTGTCGGATGGTGTTGAAATAAAACATGCTCTCAATCCAGAAAACAAAAAGAGCGCGCCATCACTGCTTTCGAAAGAATCTAAATCCAAGATTTTTCGTTTTGCCGGGCTTATCAGTCTAGACAGCCTCGGGGGAGGGTTTTTAACCAACGCCCTTATTAGTTTTTGGTTTTTTAAACGTTTTGGCGTGGATGAGAGTTTCTTGGCCCCGTTATTTTTCTTCGCGCGTTTAGGAAATAGCTTTTCGCACTTAGCGGCCGCCTGGCTGGCCAAACGCATTGGTTTGGTCAACACCATGGTCTTTACCCATTTGCCCTCGAGCCTTCTATTAATGACTGTTCCTTTTATGCCCAATATATGGATCGCCACAACGTTTTTTATCTTGCGTGAATGTTTGGTGGAAATGGACGTTCCCGCCAGGCAGTCGTATATCATGGCCATTGTTAAGGAACAGGAGAGGACCGCGGCGGCGGGGATCACTAATTTAACGCGTTCCGTAGGTTGGGCCGTGTCTCCCATGATCGCGGCACCTTTGATGGGAGCTTTGACGCTCTCAGCGCCGTTATTTATCGGCCCCGCGCTTAAAGTGACCTATGATATCTGCTTGTATTTTTCGTTTCGTCACATCAAACCGCCGGAAGAAATGAAAAAATAATATTGAATCCACCTCAAGGAGGCTTGGTTATGGCTAAATTAAAATTAGATTTGCATGATGTTTTCAGTAACGGCAGGGCCATTGAATCAGAACTTAACCGCGTTATTGAGGAGGCCGTGGAGAAAAAGATTTCCTTGGTGGAAATCATCCCCGGCAAAGGAAGCGGTCAGTTAAAAAAGAGCGTCATCCGTTTTTTAGAGCAAAAACATATTAAGTCGCTTTATCATCGCCTGGAAAAGGATGACAAAAACTTTGGACGGGTGTTTGTCCATTTCAAATTTAATTAAACCCCATGATGGAACACATTAAAAAGTTTTACAGGTCCCTTTATCAAAAACTTTTCTTGATGAATGATTCTCCCCAAAGGATTGCCATCGGTTTCGGTCTGGGGGTTTTTTTAGGGATTTTGCCCTTTAGCGGTGTTGTGGCCGCCATGGCCTTGGCTTGGGTTTTTAAGCTCAATGAAACAGCGGCGATCTTGGGAAGTGTTTTGACCAACACGTGGTTGGGTCTTATTGTTTTAAGTGTTTCTATTCATATCAGCTGTAAGATCCTAAACTTAAACAGCCATGATATTAGTTTTAAATTTACCCAATTGCTAAAAAATTTTCATTGGAACAGTTTTTTTGATGTTTCTATCTTAAAACTAATTGCCAGCGTGGTGCTGGGGTATTTGATCGTCAGTGTAATTTTAAGTTTTTTGGCGTATGGCCTTTGTTTGGCGGTCATTTGTGCTAAGCGGGGGGTTAGATAATTTTTCTTGTCATTTTTTTTATCAAAGGCTATACTAACGACATAATCTTCAAGGAGGGTAATGCTATGGAAAGCCGACGACATTTGCGTATCAGACAGCCAATGGATGTCACCTGGAGTATGCCTGGAGAAGATATCGCGGGGCAAGGGCGGATCCTAAATCTCAGCACTTCTGGGGCCCTTATGCAGATTGATGACAGCTTTAGGCCTTTGGATAAATGCGTGTTATCTTTAGACCCTGAAATTACCGAAGAACGAACGCCTTTTTTAAATAAAAAGGGAAAGGTTGTGTGGTTTCGTAAAATTGAAAACCCGCATTACCTTTATCAGTGTGGGGTAGAGTTTCTAGAGGACAGGGTTTCAGACAAAGATTTAAATGACTGGATGGATGCCAAGACCGCGCAGTTGGCCAATACCATGAGTGCCAGTATTCTTAACAATTACCTCGGTTAAAAGGCCGTCCCAATAGCGGACGAGCCTCGTCATTCCTTACTTTCAGGGAATGAGAAAAATGATGGGAGTTTATCGTGGCAGAAACAGTTTTGAACCAAGAAGAACAAAGATTAAATGTAAACAATCAAGATGGGCAGCATAAGGTTAACTTTCATTCCATTCTTAGAACGGCAGGCATTATCTTGTCTGTTTTGATGATTGCCTTAACAGCCTATGTTTTTAAATTGCAGCATGATAATGTCCAGATTTTGATTCAATCCAATGACCTGGCGTTAAAGGCAGGCGGTTCTCAAGCCAGCAACTATCGTTCTTATGTCAAACAATATAAGGACACCAAGGCCCAATTGGAAGAAACCACGCGCAAGTTGGAAGCGGTGACCAAAGAGCTTAATGACGTGACAGCCCAGCTTAATACCACTAAAAGCATGCTCAATCAGACCCAAATCATGTTAACTCAAGCTCAGGCTGAGAATACAAAATTAAAAGAAGATTTGCAGAGTTTAGACGGTATTAAAACTGCTGAAAATGTCCAAAGCATTTCCGACTTAGAAGCCAGGATTGCCGCCTTAAAAACCAAGAATTCCCAAGACAGCGCGGAATTAAGTGAGCTAAAAAGCCAACTCCGTTCGTTTCAGGCTGACTTTTCAACCATGGAAGAAGGACGTTCGTTGATTAGTCTATTTCAGAATAAGATTAAATTAGTCAAAAGCCGTATGCGTCATATAGAGCAAGAAGCTTATTTTGCTAAAGTAGCGGCCCAAAAAGAACGTGATCGTATTGCTATCCTTAATGGTAATAATGGTTTTATGGTTCATAATGGTGCGATTCAAAAACCAAACAGCACTAATAAAACCTTTTCCATTGATGTCAGAATGGTTCAGTAATAGGTTATTTTTAGTTCATTTTAGTTATACAGTTATTGGGGCGTATGAGTTAAGTCATACGCCCTTTTTATGGTTAGAGTATGAAAATTTCAATCAAGGTCACGGCGGGATCTAGGAAGAATGAGTATAAACAGGAAGGAGACTTGGTTAAGGTCCATTTAACGGCCCCTGCTCTTGAGGGAAGGGCGAATGCGGCACTAATCAAGTTTTTGGCTGAACATTTTAAAGTCAGGGCCGCTGATATAGAAATTCTAAAAGGATTGAAATCCCGTCATAAAATCGTTAATATAATTGGCATTTAAAAAAGGAGACATATGTCATTAGAAGATAAAATATCACAAGATTACGTTGCAGCTATGAAAGAGCGGGACTCTTTTCGTTCATCGGTGTTAAGTTTTTTGCGCGCCCAGATTAAGAATGTCAAAATCGATAAACGCTTGGAGAAGGTCGCGGATGATGAAGTTTTTTCCATTATAAAGAAACAGGTTAAACAGCGTCTGGATTCCATCAGTCAGTTTAAAGCCGGAGGACGGGAGGATTTAGCGCAGAAGGAAGAGAAGGAGATGGTCATTCTTCAAAGCTATCTGCCCGCTGAAGCTTCCCCTGAGACTATACTTGCTGCTATTGAAGAAGTCATTAAGGCCACATCCGCTTCTTCTATTAAAGATATGGGCAGGGTCATGAAGGAAGTTTTAACTAAACTCGCGGGAGTAGCGGACAATCAAAAGGTGAGCGCCTTAGTCAAAGAACGTTTATCTAAAATGTAATGAGAAGATTCTTAAGTCGCATCTTTCTAATATTAAGTATTTTTCTTGCTGTGGTGGCCGTAGGTTTTAGTTTTTGGCTGCATGATCGTTATGTGGTTCCTATTTTGACGTACCATCATGTGGGAAATAATAAAGATAAATTCTTGGCCCTTAATACGGTTAGTCCAGAGTCTTTTGATTATCAGATGAATTTCTTAAAAAGACATGGTTACAAGGTCATAAGTTTTGATGATTTAGTTTCCGGTATAAAAAAAGGCTATAATTTTTCTCACAACAATGTTGTTATTCAGTTTGATGACGGATATCGAGATAACTATACCGAGGCATTCCCTGTTCTTAAGAAATATAATATTCCAGCCATGGTTTTTTTAGTATCGGATAAAATAGGGACCCCAGGCTTTTTAAATTGGGATCAAGTCAAGCTCATGGAACGCTATAATTTTCTGGCAGGAGCCCATACTCGTCATCATGCGTATTTACCGTCTTTATCTTTGAGCCAGGCCCAAGATGAGATTGTACAAAGCAAGAGAATCATTGAAGAAAATTTAGCTCATCCTATCTATTATATGGCGTATCCTTCAGGAGGTTTTACCGAAGAAATCAAAGATATTGTAAGATCCTCTGGATATTGGGCGGCGGCGACCACAAACCGCGGTAAGGATAGATTCAATCAGGATCTCTTTGAACTTAAGCGTATTCGTATGAATGATGGGGATGGCCGTTTTATGGGTATCATTTTATGGTTCAAATTATCGGGTTATTATAATTTGTTCCGTCAATTTAGAGAAGGTGGATACACAAACTCTGACATGAAGTTAAATTAGAAAGGTTTTTATGGGTAAGCAATATTCTTTGAATAAAGACGGCTCATTTATCATTGAAGATTATCAACACGCGAAGGTTTTTTCTAATTTTTTTCCTGGGGTCTGCGGTCTTTGGGGCATTCCGATGTGGGCTTTTTATGTCAATAGGGGCCAAGCCATAAGTTCTTTTGGAGTGGAATCTAAAGACAAGGCTATTTTGGAGTTCCAACCGGCCAACCGCGCTTATCGATTGACTTCTATTCAGGGATTCCGCACCTTTTTAAAGATTACCGACGGTAAGAACCAGAAGTTTTATGAACCATTTGCCAATAGCCTTGTCAGCCCTTATAAGGTTTCTCAACGCATGATCGTCACAAGCCATGATTTGACCATTGAGGAAATCAATATGTCCTTGGGGCTTAAAATATCCGTTAATTATTTTACCTTGCCCCAAGAGCCCTATGCCGCTTTAGTACGCCGTGTGAGTTTAGAAAACCTATCTAAGAAGAACATCCGCCTGCAATGTCTTGACGGACTTCCGGCCATTAATCCTTATGGGCTTAAAGATTGGTTAGGGAAACATATTTCCCGGACGGTGGAGGCATGGACAGCGGTACGCAACGTTTCTAAAAGGGCCCCTTTTTATCAATTTAAAGTAGAGGTGGCGGACACTCCTCAGGTCACGCCTATTGAAGAGGGAAATTTCTATTTTGCTTTTAATAATGCTTCCAATGTTCTGTTAGATATGGTTGTCGAGGCGGCTCTTGTTTTTGGTCAGTCGAGTGATTTTCTGGTCCCTGAAGTTTTTATGGCTTCCAAGAATTTTAAGGTCAATAAAATTCAGCAAACATCCAATCGTACCCCGTGCGCGTTTAGTTTTACTCAAAGTACGCTTAAGCCTAAGATGACCCATCAATGGACAGCCATGGCCGGATTCGCCCACGACCTTGTGGAGTTAAATACTGTGGTCAAGAAATCTTTGCGTAAGGGCTATGTGGAAGAAAAACTTCAAACAAACCATGATATCATAAGCTCCATCAAAGACTATTGTCTAACTAAAAGTAGCGACGAGCGTTTTAATGAATATTGCGGGCAGACCTTCCTGGATAATATTTTACGTGGCGGTCTGCCAATTTCATTAGCAACGGCCAAAGGGCCAGTGTCCTTTAATGTGTATAGCCGCAAACATGGCGACTTAGAACGTGATTATAATTTCTTTACCCTGGCGCCAACCTTTTTTTCACAAGGCAACGGCAATTACCGTGATGTGAACCAAAATCGCCGCAATGATATTTGGTTTAATAAAGATGTCGCCCACAGTGCCATTATGAGTTTTATGAACCTTATTCAGGCGGATGGATATAATCCTTTAGTGGTTAAGGGGCTGGAATTTTATATCCCAGAGGATGCCTCTATCGAGAATGTTCTTAAAGAATTTGGTATCACGGATGAGAAGTTCTCAAAGCTTTTGAAACAAGGTTTTATGCCCGGTGAGCTGTTAAAGCTGGTGATTCAACAAAAGCTCATCAAAGGTTCTCTGGATGCCTTTTTAGCCAAGGTGCTTTCCTTGAGCCAGAAAAGAGAACAAGCCGATTTCGGCGAAGGGTTCTGGAGTGATCATTGGACCTATAATTTAGATTTGATTGAAAGTTTTGTGGCGTTATACCCGGAAAAACTTAAAGAAATCCTCGTCGATAGAAAGATTTTTAGTTTTTATTTAAGCGACAGTTATGTTTTGCCTCGTCTTAAAAGATATGTTTTAACGGACAAAGGGGTCAGACAATACCATTCTGTGGCGGAACACGACAAGGAAGTCAAAGCCAAGGAAAAGGGGCATCAGCTGCGCGTTAAAGCGGGATCCGGCGATGTGTATCAAACCAACCTCTTAGTCAAAATCATTTGTATTTTGGCCAACAAAGCGGCCACGCTTGACCCCTCGGGAATTGGCGTTGAAATGGAAGCGAACAAGCCTAATTGGTACGATGCTTTAAATGGCCTGCCCGGGCTTTTGGGCTCTTCGATATGCGAATCCTTCGAGCTTAAACGATGGTCGATGTTTGTTAAAGAAAGCATCCTTACTCTGGGATTATTAGATGACGAGAAAGTAGAAGTTTTTGAAGAATTGGCAGATTTTATAACTGGGTTGGTCCATTTGTTATCCATGGAGAAGGACAGTTTTAAGTATTGGGAAAAATCTAATGATTTAAAAGAACTGTACCGTCAAAGCATCCGCCATGGTATCAGTGGCAGCCAGAAGATGCTCAGCGTTGGTGAAATCAAGAAGTTTACCGACGGCATTATCGCGAAGATTGATTCAGGAGTGTCTATCGCCCGTTATGATAATGGTTTGTTTGCTTCTTATTTCTATCATGAAGTCATCCAGCATGACGTTTTAGATAAGACCCATCATGGCCAGCATCATGTCAAACCCTTGAAGTTCAAGAGGCATGATTTACCTCTGTTCTTGGAGGGTTTTGTCCATGCTCTGCGTGCCAGTGACAAGGCCCAGGCCTTAGAGATGTTTAAAGCGGTCAAAAAGAGCGCTTTGTATGACCGCAAACTTGGCATGTATAAGGTCAACGCGGATCTTTCTAAAGAGACACAAGAGATTGGCCGTACCAGGGTTTTCCCGGCGGGATGGCTGGAAAATGGGTCGGTGTGGCTTCATATGGAATATAAATTCCTGTTAGAACTTCTGCGTCGAGGATTGGCGGCGGAATTCTTTGGAGAAATTAAGACTACGTTTATTCCATTTTTAGAACCAGAGCGTTATGGACGAAGCATTCTAGAGAATTCTTCATTTATCGTGAGCAGTGCTCATGAAGATCAGAATTTACACGGTCAGGGTTTTGTGGCCCGCTTATCGGGAAGTACGGCGGAATTTATCCATATTTGGCTTTTAATGAATATGGGCCTAAAGCCTTTCGCGGTTACAGACGGCCAACTGAGCTTGACCTTTGCGCCCTTGCTTGCTGGCTGGCTATTTACTAAACAAGAGAAGGATGGCCTGCCGTCTCATAGCTATGCTTTTAAGTTTTTAAGTAAGACCATGGTTGTTTACCATAATCCCTTAAGAGGGGACACCTTTGGCCCTGGGGCGGTTGTGGCTACAAAAATCATTTTGACCTGCGCGGATAACCGTCAACAAGAGTTGATGGGTGCCGTTGTGAGGGGATCTTTAGCGCAAGAGATTCGTCAAGGTCAAATGCAACGTATCGACGTTATTTTCGGAAAGGGGATAGGAAAATGAGTAAACCTTTAGTTGGTATTATTATGGGCAGTCAGTCAGATTTGAAAATTATGGGAACAGCGGCGGATATCCTTCAAGAGTTGGGGATATCTTCTGAAATCACGATTATTTCAGCGCATCGGGCGCCTAAACGCACCTTTGACTATGCCCAAAGCGCGATAAGCCGGGGATTAAAGGTGATCATTGCCGGGGCCGGCGGTGCCGCCCATTTGCCGGGCGTTGTCGCTGGTTTAACAACCCTGCCGGTCATTGGAGTCCCCATGAGGTCCGCTAATTCTATTGAAGGGCTGGATTCTTTATTGTCCATTGTCCAAATGCCCGAAGGCGTGCCTGTAGCGACCGTGGCTGTCAATGGGGCTAAAAATGCCGGTGTGTTAGCGGCCCAGATCATAGGCACTAGTGATAAAACAGTGGCCAAGAAATTAGTGGCGTATAAACAAATATTGGAAGATAAGGTCAATGCCTCTGCCGCGCTGCTTAAGGCCAAGGGGTATCGGGCTTTAATGGCGTTATAAAAATGTTTTCAGATTATTATTCTTCATTGTCTTCCACGGAAGATAAACTGCGTTTTGACATTAAATTCTTGACCGGCCTTTTGGCGGATGTTATCCGTCAACAGCAAGGGGAAGAGCTTCTTTTAAAAATTGAAGAAATCAGGACCCTCGCCAGAGAAATCAGGCTGACCAAAAATCCGTTGCTTGTTGAATCTCAGAAGAAATTAATCGCCTCGCTCAACTATACCCAAGCCCATTACGTAACGCGGGCATTTACCATTTATTTTCAATTGCTTAATATTGCCGAGGAAGTCCAGCGCATCAGGAGGCTTCGCTATTACGACCGCAATTTAGATGCTTTGCAAGACATGTCGCTGCGCAAACTTTTTAAAGACCTTAAGGATGAGGGATTTAATAAAGAAGAGATTGGGGGGTTTCTCTCCACATGCAGTATTGAACCTGTTTTGACTGCGCATCCGACGGAAGTCAAGCGCCGTACGGTTTTAGACCATTTGTTTTTTATTTGTGACCAAATTGACAGGCTAGACCGTATGGATTTGACCGTTCCGGAACGGGATAAGATTACCCTTCAAATTAAAGAATCATTGGAGATCCTCTGGCAAACTTCAGAAATCCGCAACCGCAAGGTTGAGGTCCTCGATGAGGTGGACCAAACATTGTTTTATTTTGACCATACCATCATTGAATTGGTGGCCAATATTCAGCAGAAGATTGAAAGGGAGCTGTTGGTTGAGGAGGTTGAGCCTTTTATCCATTTTGGTTCCTGGGTGGGCTCAGATCGCGACGGAAATCCCAATGTCACCCCCGCGGTCACAGCGGCCACAGCCATCAAACAGCGCCAGCTGATTGTCAAATATTATCTGGAGGCAATTGGAAAATTTGTCAGGCATTTCAGCCAGTCTGACCAGTATGTCAGCGTGTCTAAGAAATTCTTGGATTCTCTCGAGAAGGACCGCAGAGACATGCCGGATTTGGCCAAGGAATTGGAGCGCTATGAAGATCAGGAACTTTACCGTAAGAAGTTTTCTTTCATGTATCGAAGATTAGAGCTTCTTTTCGCGAGTAAACTTGCTGAGTATAATGATCCGCAGGAATTTATTGAGGATTTAAGATTGGTCCAAGAAAGTTTAGAAAAAAACAAAGGCTTCTTAGCGGCGCATGGAGATTTAGACCGTTTAATGACCCAGGTCAAGGTCTTTGGATTTCATTTGGCACGGCTTGATTTTAGGGACCATAGCCAGAAGATTCGCAAGACCATTGAGGATTTATTAGGAGAAGGAGCTTGTACCACGCAGGCTTTATTGGCAGAGATTTTCAAAGTTAAACGCCGTCCATTAGTGGCCCGAAGCGCGGAATGTAAGGACGTGCTTGGTCAATTTAAGATTTTTAAACAACTCAAAGAAAAGCTCGATAGCAATCTCCTTAAGAATTATATTTTAAGCATGACGCAGTCAGCGTCGGATATTTTAGCTTTGTTTTATTTAGCCCAAGCCCAGGGTCTTATCCATGTGGCCCATAAAAAAGTCAAAAGCGCGCAGATGAGTTTTGTTCCGTTGTTTGAAACCATTGATAGTTTGCAAAAGGCCCACGAAGTTATGGAGGAGCTTTTTTCCATACCTTTGTACCGTTCGTATGTGAAGACCCAGGGAGATGTTCAGGAAATCATGCTGGGGTATTCGGATAGCAGTAAGGACGGGGGCTATTTAGCCGCCAACTGGAACTTGTATCAGGCCCAAAAGAATTTGTTTAAAACCGCCGAGAAATATGGGATCCAATTAAAGTTCTTTCATGGTAAAGGCGGGACCGTTGACCGAGGAGGCGGTGAATCGCATAGCGCTATTTTAGGGCAACCGTATTCCGCGGCAGGCGGGCGTATTAAAATTACCGAGCAGGGTGAGGTGGTGTCTCAAAAATATGCCCATCCAAGCATTGCCAAGCGCAATTTAGAACAGCTTGTTTCTGCCGTTGTGTATTCCAATTTAATAACGGGACGCAAAGCGAAGCATAATCCTAAAATCAAAAATTGGGAAGAGTGTCTGAGTGTTCTTTCGCAAGCATCTTTTAGTTTCTATCGCAAGCTGGTGTTCCAAACGCCAAGGTTTTTGGAGTTTTACCATCAGGCCACGCCGATTGATGTTTTAAGAATTTCCCGTATCGGTTCAAGGCCCTCAACCAGGGGTGATCAACGCAGTTTCGACCAACTCAGGGCCATTCCATGGGTGTTTAGTTGGATCCAGTCGCGGTATATTCTTTCCGCGTGGTATGGCATTGGTTTTGCCTTGGATCAATATATCCAACAAGACCCCGCGGGGTTAGAGTCTTTAAGAGAAATGTATAAGCAGTGGCCATTTTTTAACGCGCTCATCCATAACGTGCAGATTTCCTTGGCCAAGACGGACCTTTATATTGCCCAGCTCTATGCCAATATTGTCGAGGATGAGGCTTTGCGTACCAATATCCATGAAGCCATCACAGAGGAGCATGAGCGGGCCACCCGGGCGGTGCTGCTTATTAGCGAACAGGAAGAGCTTCTGGATTACCACAAGGTCCTTAAAGACTCTATTCTTCTGCGTAATCCTTATGTGGACCCTTTAAATTATTTGCAGGTGCGTTTTTTAAAAGAAAAAAAGGACCTTACTTCGGATGTGTCAGACGCCAAACGTATAGCGATTGATGAAATTTTATTATTAACGGTCAACGGTATTGCTTCGGGAATGAAGAGTACGGGGTAGATCGATAAAAAAATATTTATCTATTTGCTTTAGTTTAAACTTGAGAATAAAATATACCAAATTTGTAGGTTAATAAGAAAGGAAAGGGTAGGGATATGAATAAGAAAGTGCTGTTAAGTTTAATGATTTGCGGGGCCGTGTGCTTGAGCCTTATTGGAACAAGCTTTGCTCAAACTCCAGTTGTGACTAATACGGAAAGTAAACCAGCTGCCGATGGTAAGTTGGAACCAAAGAAAAGTCATGCTCATAAAAAGAAGACTGGTACTAAGGCACACGCAACTAAAGGTAAAGCTAAAAAGCACAAGAAGGCCGCTGCTGATTCTGCTGCTGATCAGACAACCAAGCCTCAAACCAATAGCGTTACTAATTAATTTTTGATTTATGTGGGCCCTTGAACAAATCAAGTTTTTGATTTGTTCAAGGGTTCATGATGGAACATCCGCAATTAAAATTCGTTAACATCTACCAGTTAAATAAGTTCATTCTTAATCGATGGAGGCAATATGACAAGTCAAGGAGTGGGCTTCATCAACGATAAAGTCAAAAAAGAGGCTGCCGTTTTGGAGGCTGTCCGTTTACAAATGAGCAGGGTACTCATCGGACAGAGTTCCATGATTGACAGGCTCTTGATAGGGATTCTAGGTAATGGCCATATTCTTTTAGAAGGGGTGCCGGGCTTGGCCAAAACCACGGCGGTCAGGACCTTGGCTCAAACGATACAGGCCAAATTTCAACGCATCCAATTTACACCGGACATGCTGCCGGCGGATTTAATCGGGACGCTTATTTATGACCAGCATAGCGGCAATTTTAACGTCAAGAAAGGGCCTATCTTCGCCAATATCATCTTGGCGGATGAAATCAATCGGGCCCCCGCCAAGGTGCAAAGCGCGCTCTTAGAGGCCATGCAGGAGCGTCAAGTCACCATTGGAGAACAAACCCTCAAGCTCGATGATCCCTTTCTGGTTTTGGCCACGCAAAATCCTATAGAACAAGAAGGGACCTATCCTTTGCCTGAAGCGCAGGTCGATCGTTTCATGCTTAAGGTCAAGGTGACCTATCCTTCCAAGGAGGAGGAACTCAAGATCCTTCGTCGAATGGGGTTAACAGTCAATCAATTGGATGTGCAATCGGTCTTGACCCCAGGGGACATCATGCGCCTTAGAGGGATCGTGGATGAAGTGTACATGGATGAGAAAATTGAGCAATACATCGTCGATATTATTGAAGCGACCCGCAGGCCGGAAAATTATAAACTCAAAGAACTAAAGGCGCTTATTCAATATCCGGCTTCCCCGCGCGCGACGATATTCTTGGCCATTGCCAGCCGGGCCTACGCGTTTATCCAAGGCCGGGGATTTGTCAGTCCTCAGGATGTCAAATCGATTGGATTAGATGTGTTGCGTCATCGCGTCATTGTCAGTTACGAAGCGGAGGCTGAAGGGAAGTCTTCGGAAGATATCATTAAAAGGATATTTGAAGAAGTGGAAGTCCCCTAGGGGCTGTTTATTTCTTGAATCAGGAGTTTCATACAGTATATGATTCCTAAGGAAATTCTCGATAAAGTCCGTCGGATTGAAATAACCACCTCCCGTTTAGTCACGGATGTTTTCTCCGGCGCGTATCATAGCGCGTTTAAAGGCAGGGGGATGGAGTTCGACCAGGTGCGTGAATACCAAATAGGGGATGATATCCGCACCATTGACTGGAACGTCACCGCCCGCACCGGCAAGACGCATGTGAAACAATACGTCGAGGAGCGAGAGCTTTCCGTCATGATCTTGGTGGACGCCTCCGCCTCCAGCCATTTTGCCTCAAGCGGCATGCTCAAAAACCAATTGGCCGCGGAATTAGCGGCTGTGTTGGCCTTTGCCGCCATCCATAATAATGACAAGGTAGGACTGCTCATATTTACCGACGAGATTGAACTTTTTATTGCTCCTCGGAAGGGCAAGACCCATGTGTTGCGGGTGATCAGGGAAGTGCTTTATTTTAAACCCAAGGGCAAAGGCACCAACATTCCCTTGGGGTTGGAATATTTTATCCGGGTGTCTAAACGTCGCTGCGTAGGGTTTCTTATTTCAGATTTTTATCAAACAGGTCTTCAAAAAACTTTAAATGTGGCGAATAAATACCATGATGTGGTGGCCATTACTCTCAATGATCCTCGGGAAAGCATTTTGCCTGAATGTGGGTTGATTCAAATTAAGGATGCTGAAACTGGGCAGCTGCGGCTTTTGGATACGTCGGATAAGAATATGAGAGACTGGTATCAACACAAAGCCCAACAACGGCTGGAAGAACGTAATCGGCTTTTTGGTTTAACGGGAATAGACCACATTGATGTGACAAGTAATGAGCCGTATATTCACGCGCTAGTATCTTTTTTTTCTAAGAGAAAACATAGGCAATAATATGAACCAGGATATTAGAGATATTAAGCCTCCTATAGATATTCCCAGTCAATGGGCGTGGGTGTGGGTAGCCTTGGCTGTTGTTTTAGGGATAAGCTTGGTGACGTGGCTGGTAGTTTGGTTTTTGAAGCGTCCGCGTAAGAAAAAAGAAGCGCCTCTCGTCGTACCTAAATCGGCATGGGAAAAAGCCTATATACGATTGGAGAACCTTAGGTCTAAGAGCCTCATGGAGCGCGCTTATTTAAAACCTTTCTATATCGAGCTTTCCGACATCGCACGTCACTATTTAGAAGAAAGGTTTTCAATCAAAGCTCCTGAGATGACCACGGAAGAGTTTTTAGATTCGTTGAGACGTTCGCCGGTGTTAAACACGGACCAACAAGAGATTTTGAAAGATTTTTTATATATATGCGACATGGTTAAATTTGCTAAACATGAATCCAACGCCGCTGAAGCCCAAAAAAGCTTTGATTTGGTTAAACAATTGATTGATCAGACCCATGGAATTTAAGAGTCCATATTTTTTATTATTTATTCCTTTGTTGGCGGTCTTCTTCTACCAGTGGCAGAAGCGCCTTAAAGAGTCTTCCTTTCAATTTCCTTCTTCTGGAATCGTTGAAGGCATGCCATTAGGATGGAAACAGAAATGTCATCGGCTGCCTCAGTACCTTCGATGGGCCTCGATACTATTGTTGGTGGTGGCCTTGGCAGGCCCGCGCAAAGTTTTAGACCAAACCATCATTTCCAGTGAAGGCATTGATATCGTTTTAGCGCTGGATGTTTCCGGAAGCATGAGGGCGGAAGATTATATTGTCAACGGGCAAAGGGTCAACCGTTTGAACATCATTAAATCCGTCGTTAAAGATTTTATTGATAAGCGCCAAAGTGATCGCATTGGCTTGGTTGTTTTTGGTTCCCAAGCTTACACGGTCTGTCCTTTGACCACGGATTATCATTGGCTTAAAGAAAACCTGGCCCGCGTGCGTATTGGAGTTATCGAGGATTCGACGGCCATTGGATCAGGGATAGCCCAAAGCCTTTTACGTTTAAAAAAGAGCCCCGCTAAATCAAAGGTTATCATTCTTCTGACGGATGGAGGCAACAACGCCGGCCGTATTGAGCCGCCCACAGCCGGCAAGATGGCCCGTGCTATGGGAGTCAAGGTATATACCGTCGGTGCTGGCAGCAACGGGGTGGCGCCTGTTCCTGTTGAAATGTTTGGCCAAACCGTCTATCAAAATATTCCAGTGGATCTACAGGAAGAGCCTTTGAAACAAATTGCCCAGATGACTGGGGCCAAATATTTTAGGGCCTCCGACACCGAGACCTTACGGCAGGTGTATAAAGAAATTGATGCTTTAGAGAAGACAAAAATCCAAACCAGGGGGTATCGTCAATACAAGGAACTTTTTTGGATGTTTGTGGTAGCGGCGTTGGGTTTGGTGGCTTTAGATATTATTTTGGCTAATACAGTACTTTTAAAAATACCGTAATAATGCCTGACACCAGGAGGAGCACGTGAGGTTTGCTAATTTTGAATTATTGCATTGGCTATGGCTTCTGCCTCTGCTGTGGTTGATGCTAAGGTTCTTGCGGCAGCGTCGCTATAAGAAGATGACGCGCTTTGCCGCCCAAGGGCTTTTGGATCAGGTGACTTGTGATTTTTCTATCAAGCGCCTTCGTCAAAAGAAATATGCCCTTTTGGCCGCGTATTTCTTCCTGATTATCGCCCTGGCCCGTCCGCAATGGGGCTATGTGATAGAGAAGGTCAAGCAGCAGGGTTTGGACATTATTTTGGCCGTCGATGTTTCTAAAAGCATGATGACCCAGGATGTGAAACCTAATCGTCTGGAGCGTACGAAATTAGCTATTAAAGATCTCCTGAAGAAGATTAACGGGGACAGGTTGGGTCTCATGGCTTTTGCCGGTGAAGCCTTTATGATGTGTCCTTTGACGATAGACTACGCCGGTTTCGCCTCAAGTTTAGATGATTTAACCATTGATAGCGTCCCTGTTGGGGGGACTAATATTGAAAGGGTCATTAAGGAGGGGCTTAAAAGTTTGGGGTCCCAAGATTTAAAATATAAAGCCCTTGTTATTTTAACCGACGGAGAAGAGGAGCAAGGCAAGGCGTTATCCGCCGCAAAACTAGCCAAAGAAAAGGGCGTGCGCATATTCACCGTTGGTATAGGGACCAAGGATGGGGATTTGATTCAGGTGCCTCAAGAAGATGGAAGCATGGGCTTTTTGAAAGATGAAGGGGGCAATTTTATCAAGTCTCATTTAAATGAAGAGCTTTTAGGACAAATCGCCTATGAAACAGGAGGGGCTTACGTCCGTTCCAGCGGAGCTGAGTTTGGTTTGGACTATCTATATACCCACGAGCTTTCTAAATGGGCCAAGCGGAATTTCCAAGAGAAAACACAAAAAAAATATTATGAACAATTCCAATGGCCTCTGGCCTTGGCGATTATTATGTTGGGTTTAAGTTTATGAAATTCATTACCTGTTTAATGTTTTTATTTTTATCTATGGGCGCTGTCTTGGCTTCTCAAGAAACCCAGGTTAAAGAAGCCAATGAACTGTTTAAGAAACAACAGTGGGACGGGGCCATCGACCATTATCTTAATGCTTTAGAAGAAGCCAAAAATGCGGATGTCCTCCAATATGACCTAGGAACGGCTTTTTATAAAAAAGGGAATTATGAGCAGTCCATCGAGCATATTCAAAAAGCCATATCTAATAAAAATAAAGCTTTATCATCAAGGTCTTATTATAATCTAGGCAATGCTTTTTATAAAAAGGGACGGTCTTTAGAGAAAAATAATATTGATGAGGCTCTCAATTCTCTGCAGAAGTCTTTGATGAATTATGAGAAATCCTTGGAATTTAATTCTAGAGATTCAGATGCTAAATACAATCAAGGGATAGTCAAAAGAGAGATAGAACGTTTAAAGAAGAAAAAGCAGCAACAGAAGTCCCAACAGAAGCAGTCTGATCAAAAAGATTCTAAAGGGCAGGACAAGCAAAACAAAGAGCAGAAACAATCCCAGAGTTCAGCTAATAACGAGCAGAAAAAAGACAGAGAAAATAAAGAACAAGCTAAAGAAGAAAATGCCGATCGAAAAGATGCGCAGCAACAACGGCCTCAAGAAAATAAGAACCAGTCTAAAGCTTCCCGACAGCAAAAGGTTAAGGAAGCAAAACCGGAGAGCCTAGAGAAAAAACAGGCCCAGGAGCTTTTAGAGGATTATGAACATGATGAGGCCCCAAAAGGGCTTTTGAATTTTGTTGACCGTCGTCATAGAGGAGAGACCCATGTGGACAAGGATTGGTAAATTTTGGGGATTGTTTAGCTTTATTATTATTCTTTTATCTTCAATCGTCCTGGCGCAAGACACTAGCTTTGAGGCGACCGTCAATACCAATAAGATTTCTTTGAAAGATGTGCTTGAACTGACCCTAACGGTCCATGGGGCCAAGGGGGATCTTTCAACTGTTCCGATGCCGGTGGTGGATGGTTTTGAAACGCGTTATGTCGGGCCCATGACCAGGCTTTCGATTATTAATGGAGCGACCACCAACGAACATTCATTTGTTTATAATCTTTTTCCGTCGAAAGAAGGGCATTTTAATATACCTCCTATTTCTTTAACGATTGATGGGCAAACCTATGTGACTTCGCCCATAGATATTGATGTGGTCAATAAAGGCCTTCAAACCACGGATGGGAAAACCACAGAAACCGAGGGAGAAAGTATTGAAGACAAGGTCTTTATGAAGACCTTCCTTGATTCTAAGGAGGTGTACGTTGGTCAGAAAACGCCGCTTGTGATGAAGGTGTATGTTAAAGACCTTTCCTTGCAATTAGCATCCGCGCCCTATATGACCCCTGATGGGTATACGGCCGATGCCACGGCTTCCATGGAGAAGATCAAGGAAATCGTCGATGGAGTTGAATTTGACGCGTTAAAGTTTGATGCCAATATTTATCCAACGCGCCAGGGAGATATTAAGGTTGGGCCTTTTCAGGCAACTGGAGAGCTGGTTTATAGGGTCAAGCAGAGCAATGATTTTTTTGGAGACCTTTTTGCCAATCAAGAAACCAGGCCCATCACCTTACATGCGCCGGCGATGACGATTCATGTATTGCCTCTGCCCGATGCCGGCCGTCCGCAGGATTTTTCGGGGGCGGTTGGTCAGTATGATTTTAAAGCAAGCGTGGGGCCATCTTCGGTCAAGGTGGGGGATCCTTTGACCCTTCATATGACCATTACAGGAGAAGGCCGTCTTAAAGGTCTGGCCATGCCTGTTATTAATGATAGCCGTTTTAAGACCTATGATCCTCAAATCAAGGAAGAAGGTGGTTCAAAGATCTTGGAGCAGATTATCATCCCTGCTTCTGCCGATATCAAGCAGGTGCCTTCCATCTCGTTTAATTATTTTGACCCCATAAATAAGGAATATAAAACTATCACCCAGGGGCCGTTTCCTATCAAGGTCCAGCCCTCAAGCGCGGGGCAGGAATTTAAAGCGTATGGTTTTGTGGATAAAACAAAGATGACGAGTGATAAGCCTTTTGTGGTGCAGTTAAGCTGCTTGAAAACATGGGCCAAGCAGTTCTTGGTTAAGAGTAAGGTGGTAGTTAAGAATGGGATGTTTTGGTGTTCCATTGTGATGATAGGTCTTGTATGGCTTGGCTATCGCCTTTGGCAAAGCTTTAACAGGAGGCTTGAGACCGATGTGGCGTTTGCCAGGAGGTTCAAGGCCGATTCAAAAGCCAGGGGGCTTCTTAAGGTGACCAAGAGCTATTTACAGAAAAATAACAGTAAGGAATTCTATAAAAGCGTGCATAAAACTCTTAATGACTATCTGGCGGATAAAATGCATGTGCCGTTAGCTGGGCTTAATTGGGATATGATTGCGACCCACCTTAAAGAACGCTCGATCGATCCTTCTAAACTGCAGGCCATCAAGACCCTGTTTGAACGAGGAGATTTGGTTAGATTTGCTTCTGTGGATATCCCTAAGGAGCAAATGCTTAAAGACTTTGAACAACTGCAAGATTTAATTTCCTATTTGCCGAAGATTTTAAAATAAAGGAAAGGGGACAGTCCCCTTCGACTGTCCCCTTCGACTTCCACTTTTACCGCTTCCTGCAATGGCCCACCGCAATTTTCTTAAGCCATTACCGCCTTTTATAACTCTACCAGCCGTAGGGTTAATAATTAAAAAGGATTGGACGTTTTTGTACTCATCATCAGAAAGAAGGTTCAAAATTCGTTTGGTAAATATTAATGTTTCATTATTTCCATACTGTCCTTTCCTTACGTGAAAGTATGCGCCATTGGCGTACTATTGTCTAACGCGAAGGAGAAGGGGACAGCCTCCTTCAACTTTTAAACGTTGATTGACAACATTATGAAAAAATGTAAAAATATTTTTGTGTCCGCACTTTTGAGCCATTAATTATCCGTCGACAAAATAGAAAAATAGGCGTTTTTGTGAAAGGCCTCTGTGGGTTGCCATTCATCCATATATAGTTTATACTTTAGGTGATATCCAAAAATCTCCTATTGCGAATTGATTATTAAAAACAGCCATACTTTAAAAAAGTTATGGCAATAAACAAGGGATAAAATTATGAATACTCTCAAAAGAACGTTAACGTTTCGATTCATTTCAAGCTGGGTCATTTTCAGCTTCATCGCTACAGCCTTGACTCCACCGCGGGCTTATGCGCAGTCATTAAACTTGCCGGCGCCCGGGTCAATGGTTTTGACCAGCCCTGCCTTCATGCCGGTCATGATGAAGGGAATTCAGATACATCCTGATAACCCGCTTCTTTTTGATTTTATCCTTGATACCGGAAAATCTGGTCTAAGAATTGATAGCAAGGAATTCAAAGCCGAAGCACAAAAGCTGATTAAGTACTTCTTGGCATCGTTGACTATTAAGGAAGACGACGTTTGGGTCAACCTTTCGCCGTATGAAAAAGACAAGATGATTCCTCAAGAGCTTGGTAAAACAGAGCTTGGTCGGGACATGTTGGCACAGGATTATATTCTTAAGCAGTTAACAGCGTCTTTGATTTATCCCGAGAAAGAGTTAGGAAAGAAATTTTGGGACAGTGTTTATACTAAGGCCCAGCAACAATTTGGGTCTACAGATATCCCCATTGATACATTTAATAAGGTGTGGATTGTGGCGGATAAAGCTAAAGTTTTGGAACGAAACAATGCGGCATATGTTGTTGGATCGCATCTGAAGGTCATGTTGGAAGAGGACTATGTAGCACTTGGAAAGCAGACAGCTATCAATCAGAGGGGTTTCGCAAAGAACAAAACCCATACAATTGCATCCCAAATCGTCCGGGAGATTGTCATTCCTGAAATTGAAAAAGAAGTTAACCAAGGGCAGAATTTCGCACCGTTACGCCAGATGTTTTATTCCATAATTCTTTCTTCATGGTACAAGATTGCGCTTAAGGACGCGCTTCTCAATCAGGTCTATACAAATAAAGGAAAGACGGCCGGGGTGTTAGCTGATGATCAATCTGCCAAGGAAAAAATTTATCAGCAGTATTTGCAGGCGTATAAGAAGGGCGTGTTTAACTATATTAAGGAAGATATTGATGCTGTCAGTAGAGAAGCAATGCCCCGCAAGTATTTTTCTGGCGGTATTCATGAGGGGGAAGCTTCGACTCCTGCAATTGCGCGTAAATTTTCAATAGGAGACGATCCTGTTCAACAAGGTGATGATCTGGCCATGGCTTCTGTTCAAATGGCTGGTAGACCAGATGCGGCGATGATGGTAAAGAATAAAGAAGAAATAACCCAAGAAGTCAGAGCAATTGACACAATGCTTGATTTTTTATCGGGAGTTGATTTACAGCTTTTTCGTGATGTTCCTGGTTTGGGGGTAATAAATAGAATTCGATCCATTCCTCCAGAGTTGCCTTTTGTAGAATTAGATTCAAAGCAGGCTGAAGAGAGAAATGAACAACTGGGAATTTTAGTTTCATACAGAGACGTATTGTCCGGTAAGTACAAAAGAGAAGATGACAGAAATTTCTCTATTATTAGGAGTCTTGTTGGGGAATTAGCTGAGGAGTTCAAAGATTTGAGCTATGGCGAGTCATCTGACGAGAATAAAGAAGTGATTTATCTCCAATTCACTGATTCTAAGAAAAAGGAGTATGAAGAAAGAGGCGAAGAGTTAGAGCCTGCGTATGAAACATTGCAAAGACGACTTATTGATAAACTTTTAGCCAAACGAAGCAATTTGGTTTCTTATGCGCGTGATAGATTTGGCTTAACAGTTGGAAAAGAAAAAAGAAAGGCTTTTATCCCACCCCGTGGACTTTCTGCTACTAGGTATGTTTCGACAACCTCGGAGGATGTGAAATGGCTCGAGGGACAAATTAATTCTGAATTACAAGAGAGGGGGAAAGAAGGATCAGTTCATTTGGCGTTTGCGTCAAATCAAAAGGGCTTTAGAGTTCCAGCACAGGGCCTGTCCACATTTATTTTAGGCGACCAGTTGAATGTTTTAGATTTTATGGAGTATATCGAAGATTTTATTCTGAGGGAAAGCTTTAGCGAAGCAAGGAGCAAAGAAGTTCTTGGTCGTTTCTCCGATCGTTATAATAAAGCTCCGAATGTCTTTCAAGCCCCACAAGTTGTGGCTAATCGACTGAAAGTGGCGGTTGAAGATTTTCTTAAAAGCTTAAAGTTTTCAAAAGCAGGAGAGGCGTACAATTTATCAAAGGTCGACTTAGATTATTATGGATCAGGGTGGCATGGTCTGCAAACGGCCGCTGATCGTAAAATGACCCTTTCTTTAAGTATGCATGATCATTATGGTCAATCTTTGGTGGAATCAGTTGAAAATGCATTTTCTGGTATCTTAAAAGAATTCCAGACCAATTTTCAGGAACCAGCAATTCAGAAGAAATGGCAACACATTAAACGTATGGCAGTAGCCGTAGATACAGTAAAGGCGAAACGTCAATTGAGAACTGATTCAAGCGCGGCGATGACTACTGCCGCCATTGATAGGCAATTTGTTGACGCTTTGAATAGACTAACTGGGGGTGGTTGGACACTAACAAGGACATCAAAAGGTGATGAAATAACAATTCAGGGCAAAGCAATAGTTGCGGGGGAAAAAACAATTTATTATAAAATATTAGATAGAGTAACACACGTATTATCTTCTACTATTTATACATCCGAAATTCAATGGGGTCGTGTAATGCAACGCTCGGCATGGAAAGAGTTGGAAGGTATTGTACAGGGTGGGGATGCGGCGATGAGTGTGCTTAAAATATCAGAAAAAATGAAGACTCAATTCCAGGAAATGTTAACGGCTTTAGAAAGAGGTAAGTATGATAGAGATACAAATCATATCGGTATATATGTAACTGGAACCCCTGAAGAACTGAGTGCTATTTTAGAAAAATTAAAAGAAGAGTCAGATTTAGGATGGGATGCAGGATTGAATATTGGATATGCTCAACAGGGGGGACGTGTTTTAATAAGCGGATTATTCTCTAAAGGTCTTTTCAACTTAGAAAAAAAAGAAAGTAAATTGAAGGAGTGGTTAAGAAATCAAATCGACAGGGCGATGTCTGTGGTATTAAATGAGGATCAAATGAATTTGGTAAAACAGGTAGCCACTCTTTATAATCCAAAAGCAGCAACGATTGATGACTCAACACAGGGGATATCAGATAATTTAAGTCTTAATTTGGGACAGGCATTTAAATTTTCTCTCTTAAAAGCCACGGAAATTCCAAATTTTAATGATTATGTTTTTATTGGAGCGAACGCTGAGACTAAGACAATTTTTGAGATTACACCAGAAGAATTAGAACTGGATAGGTTAAAAGCACTTGGATTACAGTTTGGTGGAGTTGGTGGTCAATTAATGAATCAATATTACGTTCTTTATGGGGCACAGTACCCAATTATTATGATTCCAAGATATGAAACAAGACCTGTTGCTACACCAAAAGCAGCAGAAAATTCTTCAGAGGTGCGATCTGATAGAGCTGCGTTGGCTAATCTTCCTGCCAAACAACCTTGGGCACAAGGTGGTATCGACTTAAATGCGAAAAATATGGGTCTTGATGTTACTCGACAAGGAAATGGTGTCAATATGAATTTTGATCCTGCCATGGCTGCTGAATTTCAGAAAGGCAACTTTGCGGGCGTTGAAGGCATCATTCTTCGGATTGTGCCGATTCAGAATCCGTTGCCGATGTTGGGATTAGAAACAAGCCCGGCAGAAGGTACGGTAGCAAAGGGATAAATCGGTCGGATTAATGATCGTTTAAACATGTAGAGAAGGGGACAGCCTCCTTCAACTTTTAATTCAACTAATTTAACTGATTTAACTGATTTACACAGGAACCAAAGATTCAAAGGGAATGTTTAATTTATCGTGTAAATTGCGAATCATTCTTAAACTTAGTTTTCGTTTTCTATGAAAGATTTCAGAAACCCTGTTGCTCCCGCCAAGAATACTTCCTACATCGGACTTCTCAAGCCCCATTTGTCCCATTCGGAACTTAATGGCTTCAATTGGATCTGGAGGAAGCAGGGGATAATGTTTATTTTCATACGCTTCAACTAAAGTAATAAGAATATCAAGCATGTCTCCTTCTTCAGTGTTTCGTTGAGCATTCCACAAACGGTCAATTAAGCCTAACGTTTTTTCATAATCTTCTTTTGAATTAATTGGATGGATTTTAATTTTCATACTTATATCTCCTTTGTATTAATCTCGTCGTATTGATGGTGGGTGCCAATAAAACGAATATAGAATATTTTAAAATCATATTTTACAGCAACAACTAAACGATACTTGTTCCCACAAATATTAAATACTATCCTTTCATTTCCAACAGTACTGGCCGTTCTATAAACACACTTTATTTCATGAGGACTAGACCAATCACCTTTTTTGGCTTCCGCATACCAAGCTCTAAGAGATTGCTCGGAATCCCGATACACGGACTTACTCCAAAAATCTTTCAATTTCTTGACCGATATAATTCTCATACTTTAAGTATACCACAAATTCCCATTTTGGGAAAGGGGGAAATTAATGTCTGTTGAGAATGTTAAAGCTTGTTAAAGTGTTTTCTTGACAATACAAGTTATATATTGTACATTCTTAGTGTACGGAAAGGCGGAAGATGCTAAAGTCTATTGGATATTTTATTGATGATCGTGGAGAAAGGCCGGTTAAAGAGTTTATTTGCAAATTAACCATGAAAGAACGAGCGAAGATTTTCGCTTATTTGGATGAACTTAAGCAACAGGGTCATAATTTACGCAGGCCGATGGCGGACTATTTGGGTGATGGGATTTATGAGTTACGCCCTAAGGACAATAGAATTTTTTATTTCTTCTTTTTACGTGAGACTGCTGTTTTGCTTCATGCCATAAGGAAAGATACTGATAAGATACCGGAGGGCGATTTAGACCTCTGTATAAAAAGACGAAAACAGACTGAATCAAAAGGAAATGTTGAAAAATTAGATTTATAAATATTGATACTACAAAGGAGTGTTGCTATGTCAAACGTTCGTATTGAAAATATTGATGGTCATTTCCAAGAAATGATGAAGGACAAAGAATTCCGTCGTCTTTATCAGATTGAACGGGCCAAAGTGACCTTAGCCCAAAAGATCGCTGAAATGCGAGAGGATAAAAAGCTTAATCAAAAGGAACTCGCCGCCAGACTGGGAGTGTCCCAGCAGTTTGTCTCACAGATAGAGACCGGGGAAGGTCGTAATCTGACCTTGGCTACTTTAATGCGTATAGCTGAATCCTTGGGGCATAAGGTACGTATTTCTTTTCCAAAGATAGTGAGGAATGGTGCTCAACTAGAAATTGCGTGATTTTTTTATTTCAACAGGAAAGGGAAAGGGGACAGTCCCCTTCGACTGTCCCCTTCGACAACTTTCTAAAAATTGACAAATCCATCTCGTCTGCTATACTTTCACTATGACAAACATTAGTCAACATATCAGCGTCCATCCAAATATTCAACACGGAAAGCCTTGTATCGTGGGGACGAGGGTTCCTGTTCACATTATTCTGGAAGCCTTAGCTGTCGGTATAGATGTGGAAGAAGTCCAACGAGAATTCGCGCCCATTACACGGGAAGCCATTCAGGCCTGTATTTTCTATGCGGCCATGCTTGCTGACGAACGCGAACTTTTGACCGCTTAACCTATGAACTTCCTTATTGACGCCGATTGCCCTCGTTCTGTTGCTGTGGTCATCCATGAAGCTGGACATAAATTTTTAGACATACGTGATATTAAACCAGATGCTGGTGATGATTTTATTTATGATCTTGTCCTTAAAGATGGCTTGATTCTTATTACGCGTGACACTGATTTCTCAAATATTTTGCGTTATCCTGCCACGGCTAATTGCGGTATTATTGTTTTACGGGTACATTTATTGAACGTGTTTGAAATCCAACATCTTCTCCGTTACCTTTTGAACGAAATTCCCTCTCACGAATTGTTTGGTTCTTTGACCGTCGTGCGCAAAGACCGTATTCGAATTCATAAGTTTTAGTAGATTATGGTACGGTACCTTTACTTCGGAAAGGGAAAGGGGACTGTCCCCTTCAATTCAATCAATTCTTCAATTTCAAAAAAATTTATAAATATTTTTCCATATTTCCTAACATTATTAATTCCAATAAGTTATATCTCAATATTTTTTTAGCCAAATTGGCGAAATTAAGAAATATATGTTACACTTTGCAATATAGAGCTATTTTTTTGATTAAAACTTTACCGTTTTCCCTATATATTCCATAAATTCATACATTGGTAAGTCCCTTGAAGGGCAAGAGCTTTTTAATTTCAACAAGAAAAACAAATTTAAGGAGATGATATGTTTAAGAAAAGTTTAAGCCTGTTTATTGTTATTTCTTTTGTGTTAACGACCTTAAGTCCTTTGCCTCAGGCCCATGCAGGTACAGTGTTAGGCTTGCCACAGCCTGGCGAAATGATTAACCTAAGCCCTGCCTATGAACCCTCCTTAATCAAAGGCCTGACTGTCCATAAAGATAATCCATTTTTGTTTGATTTTATTGTAGACACTGGACATAGTGGTTTAACGGGCGATGCTTTAAAGACTGAAGGCGATCGATTAGTCAAATATTTCTTTGCTTGTTTGACCGTTCCTGAAAAGGATTTATGGGTCACCTATTAGAAGGCTTCCGTCAAGCGAAAAAAGCACCGCCCGTCGATAAAATAGTTTTATTTTAACGAAGATCATAAGTTTAAGTCGTTAAAATAAACAATCAAAGAGCCCGCGCCCTTCATT
>Ga0073936_10000318_pt1 | contig 72451 bp, 58 predicted proteins | sample AliMusrvi5mmetaG_FD_87041 | JGI IMG/M metagenome (GOLD analysis project Ga0073936, IMG submission 87041) | Freshwater lake bacterial and archeal communities from Alinen Mustajarvi, Finland, to study Microbial Dark Matter (Phase II) - Alinen... | ecosystem: Environmental > Aquatic > Freshwater >... | reverse complement strand
GCGCATCAGCGCAGACGATGGCCGGGCATTTGCCGCCGAGTTCGAGGGTGACCGGCGTGAGGTGCCGGGCAGCGGCAGCCATGACGGATTTGCCGACACTGGTGCTGCCGGTGAAAAAGATGGCGTCGAATTTTTCCAGCAACAATGCCTCCGCCGTTTTCCGGTCGCCTTCAACCACCGTGATATACTCCGACGGAAAGGTGTCGGCGATGAGTTCGCTGATAACCCGGGCGGTGTGAGGGGCAAACTCGGACGGTTTAAGAACGACACAGTTGCCGGCAGCAAGCGCGCCGACGAGCGGGGAGAACAAAAGCTGAAACGGGTAGTTCCACGGGCCGATGATAAGGGCGTCGCCTAGCGGTTCAGGCAGGAGGCAGCCCTTGCCGGGCCAGGCAATCAGGGGCAGGCGGCGTCGGCGCGGTTTCATCCATGCCGGCAGATGTTTGAGTGCGTGGCGAATGTCGCTGAGAACGAAACCAATTTCACTGGTGTAGGCTTCGTGGGCTGGCTTGCGGAGATCGGCGCGGAGCGCTTCGAGAATCTCGGTGTCGCGGGCTTCGATGGCGGATTGAAGCCGGCGAAGCTGTTCCTGCCGGAATGCCAGCGGGCGAGTTGCGCCGGTATTAAAGTGCTGGCGTTGCCGCTGGATGAGGGGGGCGAAGTCCATGGATTTCCCATGTGAGTTGTCGGCGGCTTCGTGTATGTTCGTCAAGTGATGATTCGGAAACTTGCGTTATTGCTGCTCGTCCCGGCATCGGCTTGGGCAGCCGACGTGAACAGCCTCACGATGACCGGCATCGCGGAATTCACCGAGGCGTATCAGGCATGGGACGGAAACGGCTTTAAAAAAGCGGCGGCGACCTTTGCGCAGGCCCCCGACACTTTCACAAACCAGTATTGGCGGGGCGCGGCGAATTTCCACCGGCTGCTGTTCCTGCTGGGCGAACCGGTCACCGCCAGCAACCGGCGTCTGTCAGCGCAGGCGTTGGATGAGACGATCGCCTCACTGGAACGGGCGGTGCAACTCAAACCGGACGACGGGGAGAGCCACGCGTTGCTGGGCACGGTGTATGGCATGAGCATCGCGGCGAACCCGGTGCGGGCAGTCTGGCTTGGACCACGGGTGATGGATCAGGAGAAACAGGCGCGCAAGCTCGGTCCCGACAATCCGCGCGTTTTGTATCTGGACGGAATGAGCCGGTTCTACGGGCCTTCTTTGCTTGGCGGGAAAAGCCAGGCTCTGGAGTTGTTGCTCGCTGCGGAGAAACTTTTCGCTGCGGAGGCCGGCAAGCCCGCCGGGCCCGTTGAACCGCGTTGGGGGCGCAGCACGTGTCTCGTGTATATCGGCAGGACATACCAGGCGCTGGGCAAACCTGCGGAAGCCGAAACGTATTACCGCAAGGCACTGGCCGTGAACCCCCGCGACCGTTTGGCACAGGTCGAGCTGGAGAAACGAAAGAAATGAAGAAACAGGTCGTCGTTATCGGAGCGGAAAGGGGTCCCATAATATCGATTATGCGTGGCGTAGGTCCCATAATTTATGGTAGATCATATTCCCGTCTCAGTTGCCTCGGTATGCCCCACCTTCGCGCTCTTTAAGCGGCGAGTGAATTCAAATAATCGATATTATGGGACTGGCACCTTTCCCGACACGCCACGATGCAATGGCGTTCGTGACCCGACCGCACCGCGGGATATTTTGCGGCCTGGCGCGGGACCTGCCCCCGCTTCGGGGAGGGCATTACATCGTATAACTCGATGCAACATATAGCGCCGGAGCGCAGCGCAGGGAACCGCCCCTGCCGGAGGCCTCCGCTTGCGGAGAGCGGCAGGACCAGGCGGCGCTGTGTGGTGCATCTGTTATGCGATGTCATAGCCAGCAGGTCGCGTGACAGGCCGCAGTCGTGTTGCTCTTTCCGAGCGAAGCCGAGGGTCATTTTATTCGTGACAGTTGCCGACCTCCGGGCGGGTCTGTTTGCGCGGGGGACTTTACCGGCACAGCGAGGATCGAAGTTCAGCCGCCGGGAGTGCTGGCGTGGCTCGTGCTCTGTTTTCCGCACGAGCCATGACAGCACGGCGCATCGGAGTTCCAGGCGTTTTCGCGGAGATCACCACCGGCGGAACATTTCAATTATCGGCCCGCCCCTTTCTGCCTTCCCGTAGGTTCATTTGAAAGAAGTCAGCAATACTTGAATCATTCGCACTAGCATCGGAATGACACCGAACACAATAACTACCGTCAGCAATATCTTGTCGAGAATCCGCCAAATGCCCTTTGCGTTCAACCGTTTCATAATAGCTTCAGACTTAATCGATCCGCTGACACACCGGAGCATACGGGCTTTTTACTCTTTTCATCGCCATTCGGCTTGCTCAGTTCGTATTTTGCGGGTTGAACTAAAAATAGGAAGGCAGCGTTCGCGGAGGCATAAATTGATTGCGTTGGACCGGCGAGTGTGTCAGCCAAACTGCCGCATAAAGTAAGAAGCAGAGTGCAGCAGCTAATAAGGAAAACTATATGCTTTTTCATTTTAGTAACATCCTCCCATCGTTTCTTAATCAACTCTCGCAATGAACACTGCCGCCAGAGCAACTAAACACATGATTGAAACAATGAACACAGCTCGCTTATTATATTTCCACGACAGATAGCAAAAAAGCAACGAACAAATAGTGCCTGGCATAGCAAGCATAATCACCCAATTATCCATATGGGCACCCTGAGAAAACCTAGCCGAAACAGCTAATCCAAATGTCAGAAGAAGGAGTATAATTGCGAACAAGGATTTAATCATTGCATTTTTTGCCTGTTGGAGATGAGACGCGTTTTAGTGATCTAGTTGGCAAGCCTAGGCGCATTCTGGCTTCATCGTTGTATGCCCAAACATCCATAATCTCGCTAGCAGTGAGCGGATGTTTCCCCGTAGCGTTATCATTTAACCTTTGCTCTGTATCTATATAAGTATCCGCATAAGCAGTCTTCTCTGACCACACTCCACCCTCATGCTGAAGTTCATGCCGATCTACAACTTGCTTCCCAACATCTGTAAGTTTCTCATAGTTTCTTCCACGCAAGACCCAGGGAAGCCCTGGGATTGGAGTGACGGCACTATAACTACCATAGTTAATCTCCCATTCAATAATAGCGGCCCCCAAAACAACTCCCCCTGCAACACCAATCGCTAAAACTGGAATTACTGCAAACTGCCCATTCGGATCAACGAGATTGACGGGATTATTGGAGACAAAACCATACAAGTTCATCCCGCCCAGTTCTCCGATCCGGTCTGGCTGGAGCCAGCGTCCGAGTATGGGCGAGTAGTATCGTCCGCCGTTCGGGCCGGGATAATAGGCGAACCCGGTCTCAGAGTCCTGATACTTGGTTGACCAGCGGACGGGGATGATGTTGCCGAACTTCCCACTCACGCGCAGGGGTTCGCCGAAGGGGCCGTATTCGTAGCTTGCGACCTGCGAGACATCGGACATGTCGTAGAGAGCGCTAGTGTTGCCCTGGGCGTCGGCTGCGACGGCGAGAGTCTTGTCCTCCGGGGCCTGGTGGATAAAGACGAGTCCGCCGATGCCTCCGGCGGCTGTCCCGCCGGAAAGGTCGCCGCCCCAGACGTAATCGCGCAAGAGCGGGCCATTGCTGTCAACGATTTCGGCGGCAAGGTTCCATCCGTCGTAGAGGAAGAGAAAGCCGTATGCCTTCACCCACTGGCTGCCGTTCCATTTGGAAAGCGTCTTGTGGATGCGTCGGCCTGCGTAGTCGTAGTCATACGTCAATTGCTGGTTGGGCGCTCCGGCTGCGACAGCGGCGGGGTTCGTGGTTTGGGAAACCAGCCGGTTCTCTCCATCCCAGACGTTGTTCCAGCGACCATCGGAGGTCAGGTTGCCGTCGTCGTCGTAGGCGAACGACTCGGGCGTTTGAGGCACAAATCTGTGCCGTGCGATGTTGGATGTGTCGCTGCCGCGAGTGGCCGTCACCGTCGTTGCCTGCCAGACGGGGGCGGCGGCATTGCTGGCCGACAGTTCGGAGCGGAAGTAAGACCCGATACGCGCGGTAGCCTGGCCGTTGACGGTGATGGTTGAGTCAGTGGCAGCTTCTCCAAGGACATCGAAGTAACCGGGAACGGTACGGGCGGTGTATTGGTTGAGGTTGTTGGGCGTGTAGTTCGATACGCGGCTGTTCGCCGTTGCGGTGAGCCGGTTGCCGATGGCGTCGAAGGTGTAGCCGAAAGACTGGCCGGGGAATACCGTGTCGCCGGAGGTCTTGCGTTCCCCGCTGGTGACTTCGCCACGGGCGTTGTAGCCGATAGACCAATGGGAACCGTCGGCAAGCGTGATGGGGTCGCGCAGGCCAGCGGCGTTGTATTGGTAGCCGAAAGAAGTGGTTGGCCCGGTGGCTGGCACGCTGGAAACCCCGCTGAGCCGGTCGAGGGCGTCGAACGTCTTGGTGGTCGTCAGCACGGTGCCGGAGCCTCGCGTCAAGGTGAGAGTGTTCACCAGAGCGGAATTCGAGTAATAGGCGTAGGTGCCTGTATCGTTCCCGTGGGTGACGGTTCCGAGCCGAGAAAGGGCGTCGTAGGTCCAACCGGTTGCGGTTATCGCGGTCGTGCCGCGAGTGACGGCAAACGAATTTTTGCGCAGCAGGGCATCGTAGCCAGTGGCGGTAGAAAACCCGCCAAGCGGGCCGCCGGTGATCGTCTCGCCAGCGGGCTGCCCGGCATCGGTGAAGCTGGGAACGCGGATGCTGGCGGGGTCCCTGATCTGGTTGGGGCGGTTGCGCTGGTCGTAGAGGATGCCCACATGGGGCGTTCCATCGGAGTAATCAATGGAGGCGAGGCGTCCGGCGTTGTCGTAGCCGTAAGTGGTGCCCGTGCCACGCGCCCATGTGCGGGTTTCCACGCGACCGGCGTCAGTGAAGGTATATGCCGTTTGTTTTTGGGCGGCATCCGTTTTGTGGTCGAGAAATCCGGTGGCCGGATTGTAAACCCAAGTGGTGGTGCCGGTGGCCGTGGTCATCGTCTTCATGCGGCCTTGCGGGTCGTAGGTGAAGCTGGCGGGGTAGGTGGCTGTGCCGCCGACCGTCTCGATTTCGCCGGTTGGCTTGTAGGTGCGGGTGACGGTGCGCGAGCCGGGAAGTGTTTCGCTCGTGGGATGGCCGAGAGCGTCGTATCCGTAAGTGACGGTCTGGGTTCCCTGGGTGACGGTCTGGACGAGGTCGTTGTCGAAATAGCTGTAAGTGGTGACCGTCCCCACGCGCCCGTCGGTGATTTTCCACAGTCGGCCCCTGGCGTCGTATTGGTAGGCGAGCGAACCGGAGGATTGGCCGCCACCGGAATGGGTTTCGCTGGCGAGGCGTCCATCGGTGGTGACACGGGTGACTGTCGAGCTATCGGGAAGGGTCGTGGTGTCCGTGCGGGTAGTGCCGGAGACTGTCGTGGCAGTGCTGCTGGCCAGACCGTACCGGGTCTGGCTGATGTTTCTGCTGCCGAGAGATTGGTCAATAACCGAGGTGGTGACAGGGCCGTTTTCGGATGCCTCGCTGGTGGTTATGTGGAGAGATCCGCCGCTAAAGGAGCGAACGGTGGTGGTCGCCGGGTCGGCTGAACCGATTTGCCCGTCACGGTCGAGATCGATGGCGGTGGTTTCCAGTTCGCCACGGCCGTTGTAGCCAAAGAGCGTCGTGACACCATCGGCATCGGTGCTCGAAGCGAGCTGGCCCATGGAGTTATATCCTTTCTGCACGGCTCCTCGCCCGGAAGACTCTATGCGGTTCGTTCGTCCCGCCATGTCGGTGAAGGTTTTCGTGAACTCGGTTGTTGCGCCATTGTCGCCGACAAGGATTTCAGTGGTGCTCTGGGAACCGCTTTGTTCCTCGTAGGCGTAGCTGAGAGGATGCGCGGCGGTGCCGGTGATGGACAAAACCCGGCCATCGGCAGCCGTCGCGGTGATTCGGGTGTAGCCGCCGGGCAGGGTTTCAGTCCGCAAGAGTCCGCCGCCGGTGGCGTTGACTTCTGAGACACCTGTGGTGCCAAGAAGCCCGTAGGTGGCTATCTGGCGTCCGGCAATGTTGTAGTCGGCTCCGCCGATGGTGATTTCCGCGCTGTCGGAACCCGTGCGTGTCGAGCGCAGGAGGTGGTTTAGCGGGTCGTAGGAATACCCCAGCGTGATGCCAGCACGGCTTTCCAGGTTGACGTTGCCAAATTCGTCGTGCCCGTAGCTGGTCTGCAGCCCGTCGCGGTCGGTGAAGCTTTCCAAGCCGCAGCAGTCGTAGGAAAAGCTCTCGCCCGTGCCGTCAAGGTAGGTGATTTGCGTCGGCCTTCCGAAGGCATCGGCCCCCGTGGTGGTGGCTTGGGAAATCACCTGGGAACTGGCGATGTCGGTAGCGGTCGAAATAACCGCGTGCCCCATGGAATCGGTGTCGCTCACCGAATGGGTGCCGTTGGTGACTGCCCCTGCTGTGCCCTGGCCGGTGTCAACCGTGGTGCGCAGTCCTCCACCGGTCAAGGGAGCGTAGGCCGTTATCTTGACGGAGCCATCAGGAAGCATGACGGTTTCCCCGGTGTCACTGTATTGCGTGATGGTCACCAAATTGGTCGCGGCTCCTGCGGCAGCCCCGGGAACCGTGCAAACCTCGCTCCGCTCGGTGGTCGTGCCTCCCGTGGTGCTGACGGTCACGTAACGCCGCGCCACTTCCTGGCCCCTGAGGGTTTCCCATTCCGTGCGGTTGTCCCCGGTATAGCTCGTGTTGTCCACCCGGCATTCGGATTCGGCTGCGGTCGATGGGGAATTGAGATAGCAACTGACCGTCTTGGTGGGGCGGTCCGATGTGGTTTCGTAATAGAATTTCTGCCAATACCCCACCTCGTTGCTCGTGAAATTGAGGCGACCAACGGTGGGAGTGGCGACGCTGGCCTCGTATTGCCAAGTCTCGGTGAGTGCAAGCCCATCGGGATCGAGCACGCGGCTCGTGAGCTGTTCGCCCCATGAATAAGTGGTATAGACTTCGCGGTCTTTGGAGACGAGCGTGTTCGTCGCATCTCGAATCTCGCGGGTGACGGTCCGGGTTGCCCCGGAAACCGTCTGGTTCAGGGTGACCTTCCGCGAGCCGGAATCCGCCGTCATCGACCATTGGCCATTCGAGGAGTCCAGCGAGTAAAGCGTCCCCTTCGTGCCGCCTTCAACGGTTTCGGTGACGGTCAGGGTTTGGACTGTTCCGGCAGTTGACGGGGTAAACGTGAAGGTTTTGAACAAATCGGTGCCGGGATAGAATCCGCCGGAAAGGGTTCCCGCCCCGTGATAGAGATGAACCTCGGTGCGCAGGAGGGTTCCTCCGGTATCCCTCACCTCGGCCAGATCGGCCATCCATTGCGGGGCAACAAACTGTCGGTGTTGGTCTGCATCGGCTCCGATAATCTGCAAGGAGGTCGATAACCCGCCGATCAGTTTGAATGCCGGAGCGGTGGCGGTCGTGGCAGTGAGGGTGTCCGACTTGAGCTTCAAACTCAATGGCATGTCCCGTGGGCCTGCGCGCCCGAGAAGCACTTCCAGATCCACGCTGTTCAGGTCGGCTTTGAGTTTCGGCGTGCAATCCACGCAGGAAACACACCGCGTCTGACTACAGATATAGAGCGTGCCAAAATTGGTTGGCGAGCCGCCGGGGGAAGTGTTGATGGAGCCTGTCAGACGCCCATCTACATAGACTCCAACTGCAATGTTGCCGGGCGCATTCCCGGTCGTGGTAGCAGTGAAGGTTTGTCCGGCAGCGGGGTAGGAACCCAAAGTGTTTCCCGCAGATTGCCGCGTGCCTCCGATTTGGAATTCAACCCGAGAACTCTTGCCGGGACATTCATCGACAATCTCGACTGTCGCAGTGATCGCGTCGGGCGGGGGTGTCAGAGTTGGGCGAGACTGAAAAAAACCAGCCGCAATCTCTTGCTCGCCAGATTTTCCTCCATCAAAACTCGGTTGAGCATTCCAGCGGCCAGGATAAAACCCGTCAATAACAACGCTCTTCACATAAAAATACAAACCAGAAATCTCAAAATTGCCGCCATTCTTTGGAAGAACAATAATACTAATATTTTGAACATTCGCACCGTTGACATCACAGCCGTGCCCATAAGCAAACGGATCATCCTGCTGATACCAAGCATAATCAGCCGCCGGTGCAGTCATAAAGCATTGATCCGCATGCAAGCGCGAATACCCGCACAAAAGCAAAAAAGCGATAAGGACCTGTCTCGTTAACATAACCAAAAGCGGGTTAGAGACTCAAAGAATAGCCGCCGGGAGAATAATACATGCGGCGAGCCTCCCATTTGACTGTTGAATGGCGACTGGCTTGTAGGCCTAGCATCTAATCGCCCCGACTTGTTATGCCCGCAAACTTGTTCACTCATTCGAGCGGGGTGTATAGGCGGAGCCCGGTTGCCGAAAAACCTTGTCCGACCTCGCCGTCAGCAACCTGCGGGTCTGTTCCCGCCAAATATTCGGTGATATTGGCGTATCCGTCTCCGTCTGGGTCGAGATAGGCGTCGTTGACCAGCGGGTTCAACCCGTGGGCGAGCTCCCATCCATCGGGCATCCCGTCGCCGTCAGAATCCACCTTGGTCGGATCAAGCCCCATCTGCAACTCGGCCAGATTGGAAATCCCATCGCCGTCGAAATCATCGCCGTTCGGGTCGGTTGTCGGCTGGTCGGAATATTTCAGCCGAAAAAAGATTTTGTTGCCCGTCGAGGTGAACCCCCATTCCTTGATGGAATCGTTGCCGACTTCGACCATGGGAACCCACTGCCAGGGATTCATGAGATTGTCCGAGTGCTGGATGAAATACGTCCGCCCGCTGCGCGCCCACCATTTGAAGCGCCAGATGGAGTTTGCCGAATCGTATTCGAGGCGTGTCCCCTCGTTGAGGTCATCAGGGGTTTGCGCCACCGCTCCCAAAATGAGCACATGCAGAATAGCCAGAACCGCGAAGAGCTTTTTCATTTTCTGGCCTTTTCAAGTTGAGCGGCTGTTACGACCCCGCGCGAGGAACTGCGGATGGGGAAGAAGTTGACGGTCGTGTCTGGCGGAACAGGCGGGTGGGCTTTTACCCATTCTTCATGAGCCTTCCCTTCCGCCACGCGGCGATTGTATTCCTTGGCCATGGCGGCCCCGTGAAGGTGGTAATACTCGTGGAAATCCTCCATGGCCCGCTCCGCCGCATCCGACAATTTTCCTACCGCCATCCATTTCGGACCCGCTTTGCTGAGGGGAGGCAATTCCTTGGGCGGCAGCGCCGTCAGCTCCGAGGGGGATTTCGCCTCGGCGTTCGAAGCCCGCACGTCCTCGCTCGTCGTCTCCCCTCCCCACAGCATGACCGTGTAAAATGCGGTTTCGGTTTCCAATTCCCTCAGCGGCCCAAAATGCAGGAAATTCACGTTGCTCCAGACCGCGTTTTCCTGCCCGTCATCCCACCAGCGCACCTCGGAGAATTGCCCGTCATAAACCGTCACCGAGAAGAACGCCGAATACTGGATCTTTGCCTCCCACTTTCTCAATTCTTCCTTTTCCTGCGCGGTCATCGGAACCGGCTTCGGTGGAACAAAAACCGGTTCGGCGGCCTCCGGTTTCAGCTTCGGTGCCTCAATCCGGTTGTAGGTGATCTTGTGGTCGCCGAGATCCACTTCCTGCGAATCCAGAATGCGCGGGGCTGGGGATGTTCGGACGTTTTGTGTGAAGCCCATTGAGGGAAACGCCAGAACTGCCACCACAGCGGCCAAATAGATCGTGGCAGAGGATTTCATGATGCGATGCGCGAGGAGGGAGCCGTGAAGCCGGGAAGAAAACGGAAACTTCCGTTGCCTGTCAACCGAAAGAGCCGACACAAAAACTGAGGTCCGGCGGTCAGCGGGCCGGTGCCGTCGAGGGATCCCTGGTAGTCGCTTCGCCCGTCACCGTCCGGGTCCGCATTGGCCCCGGAAATGGAGGGGTTGGAGAGCTGCCCGGCGGTGAAATGCGCCGCCTGACATTCGGAAAACGTCAGCGCGAAGACCGGGGAGGCGCAAAGAAATATCCCGGCAGACAGGGAGCGAAGGCGAATCATAGCGCGTGGATGGTTGCCGGATATTCCAAAAGTGTCAAGGGAAAGAAAGCGATGTATAGATCGCTCCAGTCAAACTTCCTGCGTGGCAAGGTCGGTTTGTCGCAATGGAGCCGCATCAACAGTTCGGGAGAAACGTCAACAAGCTGAGATGCGAGAGCGGTCTGACCCAGGAGAAACTCGCGGAAAAAGCGGACATCAGCCGAAGATATCTTCAGACAATTGAGGCGGGGCGGATGAATCCGACCATTGGAGTGGCCTCCCGATTACGGAAAGCGCTTGGCTGCACTTGGGAGAAAATGTGTTCAACCGTTTGAGGCAGGCCCCCCTGATCTGCGTAAGGAAAGAAAAACGAGCGGAGAACGGCTTCCCATGGGGCTGCGAGCGAGGAGACATCATCGAGCGAATATCGAGAACGAAATTCTTTCAGAATGGAAAGCCCGGCCTCGGTCGCTTCGCGCCCTGCGTTGCAACCGCTACATGTCCGTCGAATGTCGAGGAATACGGAAAACCCGCGCGATAGCGCTTCGTCATGAGGGAAAGTCGAGCGTTTGGTGCAGGGAGCAAAACCCGCGCGATAGCGCTTCGTAAAAAGAGGGGAAGACGAATGTTTGGCCGGGAGGGCAACCGAAGCGCAGCGGAGCAACGTGTTTCTCCAGATCAGCGCTTACGCGCGGATCATGGATTTCCCATGTGAGTTGTCGGCGGCTTCGTGTATGTTCGTCAAGTGATGATTCGGAAACATGTCGTCGTTATCGGCGCTGGGCTGGGCGGATTGTCGGCGGCGATCTCGCTGCGGCAGGAAGGCTACGATGTTGTCATCCACGAGAAAAACGCACAGATCGGCGGCAAGCTGAATGTGCTGAAAGAGCAGGGCTACACTTTTGATCTCGGCCCTTCCATCCTGACCCTGCCGCATATCTTTGAACGGTTGTTCGAGCGGTCGGGCAGGAAGATGAGCGATTACATCGCGATCCGTCCTTTGCGACCGCACTGGCGCAACTTTTTCGAGGACGGTCAAGTTGTGGACCTGTATCCCGAGCCTGAAAAGATGGCCGCCGAGGCGCGCAAGGTCGGCGAAGACCCGGCCAATGTGCAGCGCTTTCTCGATTACTCTGCCCGACTCTACGATCTTGTGGATGCCGGCTATTTCCAGCAGGGACTCGACACCTCGGACGATTTCGCGAAGTTTTACGGACTCTGGAAATTTCCGCAGTTCGATCTCTTCCGCACGATGCACGGCGGCGTGAAACGGTTTCTCAAAACCCGCCACATGCGGGACATCTTTGATTACTTCATCAAATACGTCGGTTCGTCCGCCTACCAGGCACCCGCGTTCATGAACTGCCTCCCGACGATCCAGTTTCGCCACGACCTCTGGTATGTGGACGGCGGTCTATACGGCATCGCGCAAGGCTTGCAGCGGTTGATGGACGAACTCGGCGTCACCGTCCATCTCAACAGCGAGATCACCGGCATCCGCACCGCCGACGGGAAAGTGACCGGCATCGTTACCGGGGACGGTTCGTTTCACGCCGCCGACATTATCGTCTCCAACATGGAAGTCATCCCCGCCTACCGGGAACTGCTCCGCGAGGACGTCGCTTTCGTGAACAAACTCGAAAGGCGCCTCGAACCCGCCTGCTCCGGTCTCGTGCTCGACCTCGGACTCGATTGCCGATACCCGCAACTGGCGCACCACAACTTTTTCTTTTCCGGACACCAGCGCGAACATTTCCGCGCCGTATTCAAAAAGCACCAGCTTCCGCCTGACCCGACTATTTACCTCGTCGCCGCCTCGAAGACCGATCCGACCGTCGCGCCGCCCGGTTGCGACTGCCTCAAAATCCTGCCGCACATCCCGTATATTGACGACGCCCATCCGCTCACGCGCGACGACTATCTCGCGTTCAAGGAGCGCATCGTGGACAAACTCGAACGGATGGGGTTGAAGGATCTGCGCAAGCACACCGTGTTCGAGCATGTCTGGACACCGCTCGACATCCGGCAGCAGTATTACTCGAACAAAGGCTCGATCTACGGCGTCGTCACCGACCGGTTCAAGAACCTCGGATTCAAAGCGCCCAAGCAGAGCGCCCGTTACGCAAACCTCTTTTTTGTGGGTGGCTCGGTCAACCCGGGGGGCGGCATGCCGATGGTCGTTCTCTGCGGTCAGAATGTTTGCAAAAAAATTGTCGCGTGGGATCGGAACCAACCATCCTGAGCGTGGCGGCGCTTTTGTGGCTGGCCGGATTTTTGATCCTCGGCCGCATCCGGGCGCAGGGTCCTCCGCCACTCCGCCCGCCTCGGCCCGTTCGGCAGGCTTCCAAAACGAGCAGCTCCCCCCAAGCGGGCGAGCCGGCTGTCTCCATCATCATCCCAGCCCGGAACGAGGCGCATAACCTGCCGGCGCTCCTGCTCTCCATCAGCGCGCAATCCATCGCGCCGCTGGAGATCCTCGTCGTGGATGACGCATCCGCGGACCGAACCGCCGAAGTCGCCGTTAAACTTGGCGCGTCCGTGGTCGCCTCGCAGCCGTTGCCGGAGGGTTGGCGGGGGAAGACGTGGGCGTGTCACCAGGGAGCGGCCGCCGCGCGGGGAGACATTTTGTTGTTTGTGGACGCCGACACGTGGTTTGAAAAGGGCGGTCTAGAGCACGTTCTTGCCAGCTATCGCGCGGGGGCCCTGTCGCTGGGGCCTTACCATGCAACCCGGAAACCTTATGAACAGCTCTCGGCGTTTTTTAATCTTATCATGGCTGCTGCCACGGTGCCCCACGGCTTGTTCGGTCAGATGCTAATGGTTGACCGGGAGAGCTACCGTTGCGTCGGCGGGCACGAGGCCGTGAGGGGGCGCGTCCTGGAAAACCATTACCTGGCCGGAAAATTCCGCGAGGCCGGCATCCCGGTGAACAGCCGGGTGGGGAGGGGAGCGATTGGGTTTCGCATGTATCCGAACGGGCTGTCAGAGCTGATCGAAGGTTGGGCCAAGGGCTTTGCATCCGGAGCCGGCCGAACCGCAAAGCCCCGCCTGTTGCTCATCGTGGCCTGGCTGACCGGCCTGATGTTGCCGCTCGGGTGGCTTCCGTCCTCGGCATTGGCCTGGCTGGTTTACCTCTTGTTTGCGGTGCAACTCCTGATCCTGTTCCGGCAGGTCGGCTCGTTCCGCTGGTATGCCGCGCTCCTCTATCCCGTGCCGCTGGCATTCTTCGTCGCCCTGTTTGCATGGTCGTTCATCCGGCCCGGCAGGCAGGTGACATGGAAAGGACGGAGTTTCCATGCTGGTTGAGCTGCCGGTTGTTTGGGTTGTTGGCCTGAATGTGGTCGGCTGGTTTGCGATCCAGTGGGGCCTCGCCTGGGGGTTCACGCAGATTCCCTCGGCGTGGTTCCCTCCCGGCCGGGCGTGCGCATGGGAAACGAGCGGCCGTTTTTATGAGCGGGTCTTCCGGATCAAACGGTGGAAAGCGTGGTTGCCGGATGCCGCGCGCTGGTTCAACGGCGGCTTCGCCAAGGGGACGTTGACTTCCAGAAAGCCGGAGTATCTGGCTCTCTTTATCCGCGAGACGCGGCGCGGCGAACTGTGTCACTGGCTCGCCATCGGGTGTGCTCCTGCCTTCCTGATCTGGAACCCGTGGTGGGGCGAATGGATCATCGTCGCCTACGCCCTCGCGGCCAATCTGCCCTGCATCATTGTCCAACGCTACAACAGGATCCGCCTCGTGGGGATGTTATCCCTTTGTTCCAAAGCGGATAAAACCGCCGTGGTGTCGCCGCATTCCTTGCGATGAAAAACCGCAGAAGCTGCCTCTTTGCCTAGCCTTCCGTCTGATCGCAATGATTGGGGCGGGAGCCGGCCCTATTTCAATCCCTCGGCGTGTTTGGCGGGCCAGCCGATCTCCGTTTCGGCCGTCCAAAGGCGGGGGCCGAAGCGGGTTTTGGCGCGATGGGCCAACGGCCCCGCGTCACCGCGCAAAATGGCAAACATGGTCGAGCCTGAGCCGGACATCATCGCAGCGGCAACCTCCTCCTGTTCGAGAAGCCAGGACTTGACCGCCGGAAGAAGCAGGAATTTTTCGAAGACCGGATCTTCGAGGTCGTTGACGAGCTCGATCCCGCCGTGGGTCTGCCGGACGCTGCTCGCCCGCCGGTCCGGGTCCCATGCTTGGTAGGCCCAGCCGGTGGAAACTGGAAATGGCGGCTTCACGAGAAGAATTCGCGCGGGCAATATCCCATCCGCCCCCTGCATCACCTCTCCCCGCCCGCGGCAAACCGCCGGCCGACACCGGATAAAAAACGGGATATCGGACCCGATCATCCCCGCCAGTGCCTCCAAGGTTTTCGAGCCAAGCCGGGTTTCGTGCAGTTGATCGAGGGCCTTGAGAACTGCGGCCGCATCGCTGCTCCCACCGCCAAGACCGGCGCCGGAAGGGATGTGTTTTTTTAGAGCGATCCGCGTGTGAAAACGCAGCCCGGTGTGCTTCTGAAAAACCTCGACGGCCCGACAGACCAGGTTGTCTGGGCCGGTCGGAATGTCTGCCTCGTCGCACTCCAGCACGGTTCCGCTCCCTTCGGAAACCTCGATATCCATCTCATCGTAGAGCTTGACGGGCACCATCAGGGTTTCGATGTCGTGATACCCGTCCGCGCGCCTCCCGAGAATCCGGAGCACAAGGTTGACTTTGGCGGGCGCCTGAATTGTCATGCGGGCAACATCATCCGCCAATGTCTGTTTCTGCCAAAGAAAAAATCATCGTCGCCATCGATTCCCCGGATTTCGGCTCCGCGCTCGCGCTGGTCAGGCCGCTCGCCAGCGAGGGCTGCGTCTTCAAAGTCGGCCTTCAGCTCTTCACGGCTGTCGGGCCGTCGATCATCAAAGAAATCCAGGCTCTCGGCGCCCGCGTTTTTCTCGACCTGAAATTCCACGACATCCCGAACACCGCAAAAGGAGCGGTCCGCTCGGCGGTCGCCCTCGGCGTTGACATGACGACCATCCACCTCGCCGGCGGCCCCGCCATGGTCGCCGAGTCGGTGGCGGCCGCAGAAGGCTCGAAGACTCTCGTGCTCGGCGTTACCGTCCTGACAAGCATGGACGACGAAACGCTGGATGTTGTCGGCGTCACGCGCCCAACGGCTGACCAAGTTCTCCGGCTCGCCGAGATGGGTGCGAACTGCCGGCTGCGCGGCGTCGTGGCCAGCCCTCACGAAATCTCGCCGCTGCGCGAGAAGTTCGGCCACGGCCTTGTGATCGTAACCCCTGGCGTCCGGCCCGCCGGCAGCGACAAGGGCGACCAGCGCCGCGTGATGACTCCGGGCGAGGCTGTCCGGTGCGGCGCCGACTTCCTCGTCATCGGACGCCCCATCACCGGCGCCCCATCACCGCGCGATGCCTATCTCCAGATTGCCGACGAAATCAGCTCTGCCATTTAACCGCCGCCCTCTCTTGTTCACAATCTAGAAGAAGAAGGAACGAAAAGCGCCACCCCCTTTCTTCATATTCATCATGTGAACAACACAAACAAAACCGGTTCCACGCTGAGCCTGTCGGCGTTCCACGGCGGCCCGAGCCTGTGAACAAAAACCGGGCCGCCGCGAGGAGCGGCCAACAAATTCGGAAAACGGCCGACTTCTTGGAAGGAAGGCCCGGAAACCCACAACCTATTCACAACCTGCTCGCAAAGAGACCAGCAGTCACAGGGCGCAACTCCAGCGCGCTGCCCCCCAAGCGCGAGATTGAGAAATTCTGGCATAATCATCGCGAGACCGTAGCATCGGGCCATGACCGAAGATAACGGCTACAGCGTGGCGGGCGCCGATTTCGGCTATGGCGATTATTTGACCGTTCCAAGCCCGGCTGCCGAAGCCGACATTCCCGTGCTTGCGTTTTTGCCGCCGCAACCGCGAGCGACGGTTTATCTCCTGCACGGGGTCAACGAACAGCCCCGGAATGAAACTGGCCTGCGCGCATTGATCAACCCCGGATCGCAAATTCGCGAATTGGCCGAGCAATACCGGGTGGCGGTGGTTGCGCCGCTGGTGCCCAACCGCTTTTATCTCGATCCGCCCGACGGGGTGCCCGGCGCGCGCTGGGCCACGGCCATCGGCGACGAACTGGTCTCCGGCATGGAGCGGCTTCTGCCCGAATTGCCCCCGGAACGCGCGGCCCGGTTTCTTTGCGGGTTCAGCATGGGCGGCTACGGGGCCGTCAGCCTGCTCTGCCGGCACCCGCATCGTTTCCATGCCGCGGCAAGCCGAGGCGGCCTGATGGATCTCGCCTCCGGCGTTACCGACCACGCATGGGATGACGCCGCGTGGCCCGTGGAAGTGCTCGGCAGCTACTTTGATTTTCCGGCACGATACCATCACAACTCGTGCCCTAATCTGGTCAACCGCCTGAAGGGGCATCCAGGAGGCATCGTCCTCGAAGTCGGGGTGCGGGATATGATTGCCCTGCCAAGCAACAGGCGTCTGCGCAAGCACCTGCTGAACGCGGAAATCCCGCATACTTACACCGAGACAAGCGACGGACATGTCATGGACGCCCACGCGCAAGCCCGCTTGTTTGCTGGCCTGAGCCCATGGTTCCCGCCCCGGTAACACCCGGCAGGCGGCGGCAGATCAAAGAAACCGGCGATCTTGGTGGTAGGCTCGTGGCGACACTCCCATTTCCCGCTTGAAGAAACGGGAAAAATGGAACGGGTCGCCCAGCCCGACTTTTTCGCCGACCTCCCTCACCGTGAGCGTGGTCGTCCGAAGAAGGCGCGCGGCGGATTCGGCGCGCGCCCGCGCCATCCAGCGCCCGGGCGAGAGCGATTCGTAAGCATTGAATAGCCGGTGAACGCTGGCAACGCTGCATCGGGCGGCCCGGGCGAGATCCTCCACGGAAAGAGTTTGGCCCATGTGCGCCTTAACGTATTCCTGCATCCGCCGCAACCCGCCCGGCAAAGCCTTGAAGCCGGATGGTTGCGAGGTCGCTGCAATGGAAATTTCGCTGATCAGCAGGGAAGCCAGCGCGCTCATGATTTTTCGTTCCGGTTTGGAATGTTGGAACCGCTCAACGACATAGGTGGCGAAAAGTTTCAGCGCGCAAGTCTCCCCGGCAAAACGCCCGCTAACCAATTTTTCTAGGCCGGGCCAGTATCCATCGCTGCGCCCCGGGTCCCCGGCCAGCTTGTCGGACCGGTTGTGGGCGACATGAAATGTCATGTCCGCATGGTCTGAATACCGCGGAATCACATGGATGCCGCCGACAAAAAACGGGTTTTTCGCATCGGCCATGTAAATGATTTCATGATCCCAGGGCAGCAGCAGCCAGTCGCCCGCCTCGAAGGCCAGTTCTCGCCTGTTCACGCCCAATCGCCCTTTGCCGTCCTGGCACCAAAGAAGCATGCGGCTTTCTACCCGCTGATGGAATTTCCGTTCGGACGGACCGAACTGGAACCAGTTCGCATAGACAACGACCGGCCTATCTTTCGAAACGGACGGTGATTTTTTTCTGATAGTTTTGTCCATGTTTTAATGGTTTAAGCCATGTCGCTTCCCGAAAGATTGTGCTCCATTATGGCAATGTCAACGACGCCCTTGGCTGTTTTCAAATGCCACCATGAATAAAAAGACCCTGACCTCCCGCGAACGCGTTCTGCGCGCATTCAACCATGTCGAACCCGACCGGGTTCCGATCAATTACATGGACAACCCCGGAATTCGCCTCCGCCTCAAGCGCCACCTTGGACTGGCTGATGACGACGAAGCCGGGTTGTTCCGCTGGTTGGAAACGGATTTCTGCGGCACCTGGCCGCCCTACACCGGCCCGAAGCTGCACCCGGACATCCCCGACCGGCAAGTGGATGGTCTCTGGGGCATGCGCAAGAAATGGATTGCGAACGAGTCGGGCGGCTATTGGGATTATTGCGACTATCCTCTGATGGATGCGTCCGAAGAGGTCTTCGACAACTGGCCGATGCCGTCACCCGATGATTTCGATTATTCCAGCGTCGCGGAAACCTGCCGGCGGTATCCGGACACCGCCATCCATTATGGGGATCCAGGGTTGGGTGACATCATGAACTCCTCCGGAATGCTGATGGGCGTCGAACAGGCCATGATGGAGATTATAGACCCCGACTCGCCGTTGCAGCGGTTCATCGATCGCCGGCTTGAAGTTCGATTGGGAATGGTCGAGCGCGTGCTTGAGGCCGCCCGCGGGCGGATCGATTTCCTCTGGCTGGGCGAAGACCTGGGGTCGCAGCGCGGGCCGCTGATCAGCATGGAAACCTACCGGCAATTCATCAAGCCGCGCCAGAAGAGGTTCACGGATTTGGCCAAGGCATGGAACATCCCCGTGATGATCCACTGCTGCGGATCGAGCAGTTGGGCGTTCGACGAATTTTTGGACATCGGCATCACCATTGTCGATACGCTTCAACCCGAGGCGGCGAATATGGCGCCGGCATACCTAAAATCCCGCTGGGGAGACCGGCTCGCTTTCCACGGTTGTATCTCGACCGCCGGCCCGGTGGCTTACGGCAGCGTCGAGGACGTGCGGCGCAACATGCGCGAAACCATGGAAATCATGAAGCCCGGCGGCGGCTATTGCATGTCGCCAACCCATCACCTCCAAGACAACTCCCCGCCGGAAAACGTCGTGGCGATGTACGAGGCGGCCAGGGAATACGGACAGTACCACCATTAGAGCGGTTTAAATAAAGTCATGGCCGGAAACATCGTTGTAGTCGCCTCGCTCTGTCGAGGCGCAGCGCCGGCACGGCGACAGAGCGCCGTGGCTACAATTATACTTAAACCGCTCTAACATCGGTTCAAATGGGGGCGGCTGAACTCCGCGCCGATCCACTCGCGCGTGGCGCTCCAGCCGCGCGGGGCGACGGCGTCAAGGCGGTCGAGATCATCTTGGGATAACTCGACGGACAAGGCTCCGAGGTTGTCGGCCAGTTGTTCGGCGGAACTCGGTCCGGCGATCGCGGAGGTGACGCCTGGCTGCGCGAGGCACCATGCCAGCGCCAGCTGGCTCGGCGAACAGCCCTTTTCGTCCGCAAGCTGCCGCACGGTGTCGATCACGTTCCACGCATTCCCGTCGAGCCGGATATGGCGGGGCGGATTATCCCGCGTATATCTCGCGGTAAGCGTGCCTGCGCCCAGCGGCGACCAGAGCAGCAATCCGATCCCGTAAGTCTGCGCCATCGGAACCAGCTCGTCCTCAATTCGCCGGCAGAGCAAGGAATAGACCGATTGCTCGCACGCAAACCGGTTGAGGCCCGACTCGCTCGCCACCCAGAGCGACTCCATGATCTGCCACGCCTTGAATCCGCTGCTGCCGATATAACGGACCTTGCCCGCCCGAATCAAATCATCCAAGGCGCGCAAAGTTTCATCGATCGGAATCTCGCATGACGGGCGGTGAAGCTGCAGCAGGTCGAGGCGGTCGGTCTTGAGCCTTGCGAGCGACTGTTCGCATTGCCGGATTACCGTCATCCGGTCGTTTTGCATCGGCGCGATTTTTGTCGCGAGAAACACGGCGTCGCGCTTCCCGCTTTGGCGCAGGGCGTTTCCGATGATTTCCTCGCTTCGCCCGTACACGACGGCGGTGTCGATCAAATTGATTCCGGCGTCAATCGCCGCGTCGAGAATCCGGGCGCAGCCGGCGTCGGGAACCGGCGCGCCGTATTTGACCGTGCCGAGGCAGAGTTCGCTGACCATTAATCCCGAGCGTCCAAGGGTACGGTATTTCATAATAAATTATCTCCTGCTTGCCGGGATCTGTCGGCCGCCTGATCCCATGCACTCACGAGGGCAAGGCATCACAGCATCGTCATCTGGGCGGCGGGGTCGGGGACGAGGCGTTTGCGGCGGCCTTTGGCGAACGCGGGCTCGCCGTCGGCGTTGAGTTCGGCCTTTTCCAGGTTCGAGAGGATTTCTTTTGCGCGGGAGATGATCGAGTCGGGGAGGCCGGCGAGGCGCGCGACCTGGATCCCGTAGCTTTGGTCCGCGCGGCCGGGAAGGATTTTCCGCAGGAAGATGACTTGGTCGTTCCATTCGCGGACGGCGACATTGAGGTTGAGGACGCCGGGGCGCGTGCGCTCGAGGTCGGTGAGCTCGTGGTAGTGGGTGGCGAACAGCGTCCGGCATCCGATCTGGTCGTGAAGGTGCTCGGCGACGCTCCACGCGATCGAGAGCCCGTCAAACGTCGAGGTGCCGCGGCCGATTTCGTCGAGGATGACGAGGCTGCGCGAGGTGGCGTTGTTGAGGATGTTCGCCGTTTCGTTCATCTCGACCATGAACGTGGACTGGCCGCGCGCGAGGTCGTCGTTGGCCCCGACGCGCGTGAAAATCCGGTCGGCCAACCCGGCCCTCATCGCCTTCGCGGGCACGTAGCTCCCCATCTGCGCGAGCAGGACGAGGAGCGCGACTTGGCGGATGTAGGTGGATTTTCCGGCCATGTTCGGCCCGGTGAGTATCGCGAAGGTTTTTCCTTCCTTGCCCAGGTCGGTGTCGTTGGGCACGAACCTTTCTCCTCCCGGCTGCTGGTCCAGAACCGGATGGCGGCCGTCCTCGATGTGCAGGACGAGCCCTTCTTCGATTTCCGGCCGGCAGTAGCCGTGCAGCCGCGCGGTCTCGGCGAGCGAGCAGAGCGCGTCGAGCGAGGCGAGCGTGTCGGCGGTTTCCTGGAGCTTCGGCAGCTCGGCGAGCACATCGGCGCGGAGGCCCGCGAACAGCTCGATCTCCCGCGCCCGCGAGCGCTCGTCGGCACCGAGGATTTTCCCCTCGACCTCCTTGAGTTCCGGCGTGATGTAGCGCTCGCCGTTGACCGTGGTCTGCTTGCGGACGTAATCGTCCGGGACCGAGGACAGGTTCGCTTTCGTGAGCTCGATGAAATACCCGAAGACCGAGGTGTAGCGGACTTTCAGCGACTTGACGCCGGTGCGCGCGATCTCTTTTTCCTGGAGCGTGGCGATCCAGCTTTTCCCCTCGTGCGAGGCGGATCGCAATTCGTCCAAGGCCGGATCAAACCCCGGCCGGATCATGCCTCCCTCGCGGACGAGCGCCGGCGGCTCGTCCACCAGGGCCGAGCGGAGCCGCGTGGTCAGTTCTGGAAGCGCGTGCAGGCGCGCGCCCATCCCGCTCAGAAGATCGGAAGGCAGGCGGTCCGCAACGCCAAGGCTTGCGGCGAGGACCGGGATGCGTTCGAGCGATTGCGACAGCGCGGCGAGGTCGCGGGCGTTCCCGGAAGGCCCGCCGAGACGGGCGGTCGCCCGTTCGATGTCGCGGATCTCCGCCAGCCGCGAGCGGAGGTCTCCGAGGAGGAGCGCGTCTTCGAGCAGCGCGGCGATGGCGTCCTGCCGGGCTTCGATTGCATCTGCCGCGCTCAACGGGTGCAGCACCCACTCCCGCAGGAGCCTTGCTCCCATCGGTGTGGCCGTCCGGTCGAGCGCGCCCAGCAGCGTCATGCCGCGCCCGGCGCGCGAGGCGACGAGTTCGAGGTGGCTCTGCGTCGAGGCATCGAGGATCAGATACGCGCTGCGCCGGTAGGGCCGCAACTGCCGGAGGTGCCCGGCTTGGCGCCGCATCTGGCGCGTGATGTAATGGAGCAGGGCCCCGGCGGATCCCACCCCGGCCGGCAGGTCCCCGCAGCCGAAGCCGTCAAGCGACTGGACTTTGAAATGGCCCAGCAAAATTTCCGAGGCGGGTTCGGGCTCGAACAGGTAGCCGTCCATGGCGGCGTGCTTCGCGAGCGGCGCAAAGAGCGTGGCCTGGTGGTCGGGGATCAATATCTCGGCGGGACTCACGCGCGCCAGCTCGTCGAGAAGCGCCGCGAGCGACTCGAGCTCGGTGAGCCGGAATTCCCCGGTGCTCAGGTCCGCGAACGAAAGCCCGAACGCGCCTTTCCTCTCGCTGACCGCGGCCAGGTAGTTCGGCTTCCGGTCGTCGAGCCCGAAATCGTCGAGCGTGCCGGGGCTGAGGATTTGCGAGACCTCGCGGCGCACGAGTTTTCCGGCGGTGACCTCGCCGACCTGGTCGCAGATTGCGACCCGCCAGCCGGCGGCGATCAGCTTTTCGATGTAGCCGCGCGCGGCATGGAACGGGACCCCGCACATCGGCGTCGCCCCGCGCTTGGTCAGCGCCACATTCAAAACCGGGGCGGCCGCGAGCGCGTCCTCGCCGAACATCTCGTAAAAATCCCCCAGCCGGAACATCAGCAGCGTGCCGGCCGGCAGATCGCGCCGCACGGCGTGATACTGCTGCATCATGGGGGTGATCGCGTCGGCGGACATCGTCAGAGCGTGTCGAGAAATGCGGCGAGCGGGCTGGTGGCCGAGGCCTGGCCGAGCCGCATCGGGAGCCCGGCCTCGACCGCCTCGCGCGCGGCTTCGACGGTTTGCCGGAACGCCCGCGCCATGCGGGCGGGATCCTCCGCGGCGGCGATGGCGGTGTTCACGAGCACGGCGTCGGCTCCGAGTTCGATCGCCTCCGCCGCGTGGCTCGGGGCACCGATCCCGGCATCCACGACCACCGGGACCGATGCCTGCTTGATAATGATTTCGATTTGGGCGCGGGTTTCGATCCCCCGGCTGCTGCCGATCGGCGAGCCGAGCGGCATCACGGTGGCCGTTCCGACATCTTGGAGCCGGCGTGCCAGGACCGGATCGGCATTGATATAAGGCAGGACGGCGAACCCTTCCTTCACGAGCACGGCCGCCGCCGCCAGCGTCTCGACCGGATCCGGCAGAAGGTAATGCGGGTCGGGGTGGATCTCCAGCTTCACCCACATCGGAAGACCGGCCGCCGCGGCCAGACGGGCCAGCCGCACGGCTTCCTCCGCGTTCATCGCGCCGCTCGTGTTCGGGAGCAGCAGGTATTTTTTTGGATCCACGAAATCCAAGATGTTGGCGAACGGGTCGTTCTTCCCGCTCAGGTCCGCGCGCCGCAGGGCGACGGTCACGATCTGCGCGCCGCTCGCCTCGAGCGCGTCGCGCATCGTCTCGTTCGAGGAAAATTTCCCCGTCCCCAGGAGCAGTCGCGAGGAAAACTCCCGCCCGGCGATGATCAGTGGTCCGTTCACAGGCGGACCATCATGCCTCCCCATCCCGCCGGGGGGCAACAAAGAAGGCGTGGCGATTTCACACGAACCCACGGTGATAGCCGGACTCTTTTGTGGTCACGGCGCTCTGTCGCCGTGCGCCCCGACAGAGCGGGGCGACTACAACACCGACCGAAAAGTCCGATTATTTCCAAGAGATCGCATCAGGCCGGCAGAACGCCGTCCGGGTCCGCGACTTCCTTGTCCCAGTCCGCATCGACGGCCGTGTAGCTCAGGCAACTGATCTCTTCGAGGGAGGTGTTCCCGTTCAGCACCTGTTGCAGCCCCTCCTGATACAGGGTCAACACGCCTTTTTTGAAGGCGAGCTTGCGCATCTCGCTCTGGGGGGCATTCCGGGAGATCAAATCGGATAGGGCATTGTCCGACGGGCACATCTCCATGAGCGCCATGCGGCCTTTGTAGCCGGCCTCATGGCATTCCGGGCAGCCGTGCTTTTCGTAGATAAACTGGGTTTCCGGCGGAATGGCCACCCGGTTGAGCGCGAAAATCGTGCGGATTTCCGGCGCGATCGGCACGGGGTGCTTGCAGTAGGTGCAGAGCCGCCTGACCAGCCGTTGGGCCTGCGAGAGAGCGAGGGAGTCGGCGAGAAGATACGGCGCGATGCCCATGGAAATCAGGCGGCTGACGGCGCGCAGCGAGTCGTTCGCGTGCAGGGTGGTGAGGACGAGGTGGCCGGTCAGCGCGGCGTTCACGGCCGAGTTGGCCGTCTCCTGGTCTCGGCACTCGCCGATGAGGATGACGTCCGGGTCCGCGCGCATGAGCCGCCGCAGCCCCTCGGCAAAATCGATGCCGTTGATCGGGTCGGTCTGCGTCTGGTTGAGGCCCTCGACCTCGTATTCGATCGGGTCCTCGATCGTCTGGATGTTGATGTTGTCGGCGTTGATGCTGTTGAGCAGGGCGTAGAGGGTGGACGTTTTTCCGCTGCCCGTCGGCCCGGTCACCAGGATCAGCCCTTGGTCGCGCCCCATCGCCTCTGCGAGCGTCCCGATCTGCCTCGGCGAAAGATTCAGCTCGCTCAGTTTCCGCACGCCGTCCTGCCGGTCCAAAAAGCGGATGGTGATTTTCTGGAGGTCTTTCCGGCAGGGGATGGCGGAGACCCGGCAGTCCACCCGCCGCTTGCCGAGCGTGAGCGAGAACCTTCCGTCCTGCGCGTCCTGCCGCCGCTGGCTCATGTTCGAATAGTTTTTTATGAGGCTGACGAAGCGGACGAGCTGTTCTTCCGGGCAGGAATGGATGACCTTCAATTCGCCGTCGATGCGGGCGCGGAAGCGGGCGGTGTTGAAATACTTTTCGATGTGGAGGTCGCTCGCGCGTCCGGTGATGGCGCGGTAGAGGACCCAGTGGACGACCTGTTCGGGGGTGGCGTTGATGCTCGAAGGGTTGGTGCGCTGCATCTCCTGCACGTCGATATCGACGATGTTGGCGACATCCGAATAGGTGAGTTCTTGGTCGTTGGCGGCCGCGCTGGTCGCCACCGAGCTGCTCCGGTCCCGGTTGATCGCGGCGACGATCGCCTCCTTCTCGGCGAGGATCGTCCGGAAGACCATCGGGTCATTTCCGCCGGAAAGCCATTCGTCCTCGAAGCCGAAGTTTTCTTTTTCCGCGGAAAGCAGGAAGACGGTTTTGAGCCCGCAATACATGGGATACACCGCGTATTTTTCCAAGAGCGATTCCGGGAAGAGCTTCTGGGGAGGCGCATGCTCGGCATTGAAACACTGCTCCCCTGTCGAGAGGTAGCGCAGGGCGAGCCCGTAATGGCTGGGAAGAGATTTCATCGAGGCCAGGCCCTCGACCGCAACCCCCCCCGAGAGCTCGCCCTTCGCGCGATCCAGCTTGGACCGGACGTCACCCTCGAGCGGGTATTCCTGCAGGAGCCAGGCCAGGGCCGACTCCGGATGGCCGTCCTTGGGCAGCGGGGTTGAAAAAACCAGCGGGGGCTTGGCTTCCAGCGGTTGGATCTCGAGCCGGCCCATGAAATCCCGGTGCAGGATCGCATACTTGGACTGGGGGATCAGAACCGGAATCACCAGCTCGACCGGAATATCCCAGAGCTGGGTGCAGGCCGGGTTGTAGTGCGCGCACAGCACGAGCGGGCCGAGAGTCCCGAACGGGATCCAGCGCTCGATTTCGGGTTCGCCCGGTTGGGGGGCAAGGCGGCGAAAAACGGTCTCGGCGCGGGTCGAGCAGTTTGCCCGGACGGGATTGAGGGGCAGTATCCCGAATTTTCTGGCGAACCACTCGAGCGCTTCGTCTGCGGAAACCCCGTTGATTTGCGCGAGGTGCTGGTGGAGATCCACCGCATCGTCGGGCACCGGGCCGGCCTCGATGCCGCCTTCCCTGAGAACGGCGCAAAGCTCCTGCCAGACCTGCGGCGTCATGGCGAGCGAGGGACCGGGGTGCCGGTCGGAGCGGGTTGAACGGAGCTGCCCATCATCTTCATGAGGTCCAATCCTGTGCCATTGCTGCCCGGAACAACAATAACAAACATTCTGCCGTTCCACATGGCGCGGTAGGTGGACGTGTCGCTGGTGGCCACAAATGCCGCGGTCGAGGGCAGGTAGGGCGAGCCGGACGCCGGGTTCGTGGCGTCGCGGTACCGGAGCGAATCGAATATCGCGCGCTCGTCGTCGCTCCCGGAGGATGCGGCCAGGACGAGCTCCCAGTTGGCGTCGTTGAAACCGACCACGGCCCCGTTCAGGTAGTTGAGGTTCCGCTTCGCCGTCTCGTAATTCGAATCGGTGACGAGGCGCGCAATATTCGGGACGGAGATGGCGGCGACAATCGCGAGGAACGCGACCACGACCAGAACCTCGGTCAGGGAAAACCCGCCGGCCGCTCGACCAATGGAATCCCGGTGCCGGGGGCGCCCCCGCGTGTGCTCCATGCTCGCGATCACGTCAGTAGGGAACGTTGTTGCCGGATGGGTCGGTGATGGTCACCTTGGTTGTGAGGGGGCTGATGGCGCTCGGCAGGGCGTTGGTGTATCCGCTCGGGGTGTAAAGCGTGAGGTTGGTTTCCGAAAATGCGATATATGACCTGACGAGCAGGTATTTCGCGGAGTCATTGCCGGCAGCGGCCCAGTTGCTTTGGGCCGCGTTCGTTCCGAGCGACTGCACGTAGGCGGCAATCGCCATGTTCAACGCCTCCGCGCGGGCCCGCGCCAAGTTGTCTTCGCTGTCATGCTTCACCTGCACGATGTTGGGCACGGCGAGAAACGTGATGATGCCGATGATGGTGATCGCCGCCAGGACTTCGACCAGCGAGAACGCCCGGCCGGACCCTGCGGCGGGCCGGTTGGATGGGAGGGTTTGCATAAGCGTCGTTTTCTTCGGTGCGTGCCGGATGATGTCAGTTTGCATACCAGTTCACGATGGGATAGTTCGACGTCCCCCAGGAGGAGAACTGAAGGTAGACCCCGATCTTGTTCATCGCGTCGCTCTTGATCTGGGTCGATGACGAGTAGTTGGTCAGGTGGCTGTAGGTTGCGGGATGCAGGTAATTGGTGAGCAGGGCGAGCTGCGCCAGGGCCGAGCCGGCCCCGCTGTAGGTCGCCCGCGCGGTTTGAAGGTTGTTTGTCCCGCTGGAATTCGCGGCGACCCACGCGTTCAGGGCGTCCTGCAAAGTGACCTGCTGCTGCCGCGCCACCACCGTGCGGGTGTCTTGCGTGGCGTTCGAAACCGTCGTGATGATCAGCGTGCTCAAAATGCCGATGATGGCGATGACGAGGAGCAGCTCGATCAAGGAAAACCCCCGGCCTTTTCCGAGGGCCATGAGGCCAGGGCGGGTTGGGCCGCATTGGCGATCACGTTGCTTCATGCCTCAATATAGCATGTTTTTTCCGAATAGCCCAAAAGAAAAACTCGGCTTCCGCGATCTCCCGGGCTTGATCCCGCTCGACAAACGAGCCGGCCTGCGTTTAAAAATCCCCCCTGATGAAAACATGCTTTCTATTCCTCGCGGCCATCGGCCTGGTCCTCCTTCCCGCAACCTCGCCCGCGTTCGACGATGTCCAGATCATGCCCTCGCGAATCAAACTGGATTCCTCAAAAGCCCGCGGCAAGCACAACACCAACTCCGAATCCAAGGACATCGCCTACACCGTGCAAGTCAACAGCAGCTCCTTCAAGGAACTCACGAATGTCACCGTGAAATACAAGATTTTCTACCAGGTGGCGGAGCTGGGAAGCAAATCGGATCCGGAAATCAAGCTGAGCGCTGGCTCGCACACGATCCCCAGCCTTCTCACCAACAAGCCGGTGGTGTTCGAGACGGACGCGATCAAGCTCGAAAAGGCCGCTCTGGATCCGGGGTGGCATTTCGTCAACGGGGCCTCCCCGACCGCGCAGGACAAAGTCGTGGGCCTCTGGTTCAAGGCCTTCGACTCCACGGGCAAACAAATCGGCGAATACTGCAACCTCAACGGGGCCACAAAAAGCAAGAAGTGGGAAGACTGAGCGGGGCGTAAAATATCAGTTCCCGCGGTAGGAACAGCGTGCTGCGGGGGTCTCGTGGATGATGATTTCGCAGAGCTCGGGGAGCGAGGGCTTCAGCTTTTTCCAGATCCAGACGCACATCATCTCGATGGTCGGGTTTTCGAGGCCCGGGATCTCGTTGAGATACGAGTGGTCGAGCTCCTCGACGACCGGTTTCATCGCCCGGCTGATCTCGGCGTGGTCGTAGAGCCAGCCGGCCTCGGGGTCCACTTCGCCCTCGGCGCAAATCTCGATGGTGAACGTGTGGCCGTGGAGGCGGGAGCACTTGTGGCCCGCCGGAACTTTGGGGAGGCTCTGCGCGGCTTCGACGATAAAATCTTTGGACAGTCGGACTTTCATGGTCCGACGTTATACCCCACGCGCCCGCGGCTCCCAAACCATTTTGTGCATCTGGAGCTGAAATCTCGCCGGCAGCCGGTCGGCCAGCATCCAGCCCACGACCTCGCGCGGCTCGACGCGCCCGAACACCGGGCTCAAAAGCACGGCGGCACACCGCGAGGCGAGCCCGTGCGAGCGGATCTGCCCGCTCGCCCACTCGTAGTCGCCGCGCGAGCCGACCACGAACTTCACCTCGTCGCGCGCCGTGAGCAGCGGGATGTTTTCAAAGCGGTTGCGCGCGCATTCGCCGGAGTCCGGGCATTTCAAATCCACGATCCGGTGGACCCGCGGGTCGATCGCCGAAATGTCGTGCGCCCCGCTCGTCTCGATGAGCACGGTCCGGCCCGCATCGCAGAGCGAAACCATGAGCGGCAGGACATTCTTTTGCAGGAGCGGTTCGCCGCCCGTGACCTCGACCAGCGGGCACTCCATGGCCAAGACCTCCGCGAGGATCTCGTCCACCGCCTGCTTTTTCCCCTCGAAAAACGCATACGCGCTGTCGCAATACGTGCACCGCAGGTCGCAGCCGGTCAGCCGGATAAAAACGCACGGCAATCCGGCCCACGTGCTCTCGCCTTGGATCGACCGGTAGATTTCGTTGATTTTCAGCGTGGCGGACAACTTGTCACCCTCCCAATCACACTCGAACATTTCTCAAAATTCTCCATGGCTTTGATCTGAGGCTGGAAAGCCTGCGACGCATTTCCTGACGCCACGGGACCGTCATGATTGGGGAGAAAATTCCGTTCAACGCACGACGCGCGCCCCGCCGCCACCCATGATTTTTTCGACTTCTTTGACCGTGGCCATCGAGGTGTCGCCAGGGGTCGTCATGGCGAGCGCGCCATGGGCGGCCCCGTATTCGACCGCCTTTTGAGGGTCGCCGGCGGCCAGGAACCCGTAGATGAGCCCCGATGCGAAGCTGTCCCCGCCGCCGACGCGGTCCAGGATTTCGAGCGCGGGGTAGTGGCGGGACTGGAAAAATTTCCCGTCGTGCCAGACGATCGCGCCCCAGTCGTTGACGGTGGCGGATTTGACCGCGCGCAGGGTGGTGGCGGTGACGGCGAAGTTCGGGAATTCCTTCACCGCCTCGCCGATCATGCGTTTGAAGCTGTCGATCTCGATCGAGGAAATATTTTCATCGACGCCCTCGACCTCGAACCCGAGGCAGGCGGTGAAGTCCTCCTCGTTGCCGATCATCACATCGACATGCTTCGCGATCTCGCGGTTGACTTCCTGCGCCTTTTTCTGGCCGCCGATGGATTTCCAAAGCGAAGGCCGGTAGTTGAGGTCGTAGGACACGACGGTGCCGTGCTTTTTCGCCGCCTTCACCGCTTCGATGACGACCTCGGGTGTTGATTCCGAGAGGGCCGCGTAAATCCCGCCGGTGTGGAACCAGCGCGCGCCGAGCTTCCCGAAGATTTCGTCCCACGGGATGTCGCCGGCCTTGATCTGCGAGGCGGCGGTCATGCCGCGGTCGGGCACGCCGACAGCGCCACGGATGCCGAACCCGCGTTCGGTGAAATTGAGGCCATTGCGCACGGTGCGCCCGATGCCGTCGTAGGGTTTCCACTGGATGAAACGGGTGTCAACGCCACCCTGCATGATGAAATCCTCGATCAGGTGCCCGACCTCGTTGTCCGCGAACGCGGTGACGACCGCGGTGGTGAGCCCGAAACATTTGCGCAGGCCGCGGGCGACGTTGTATTCGCCGCCGCCTTCCCATGCGGTGAACTGCCGGGCGGTCCGCACCCGCCCTTCGCCGGGGTCGAGGCGGAGCATGATTTCCCCCAGGGAAACGAGGTCGTAGTGGCAGTCTTTGGCGTTGCGGATGGTGAGGCTCATTGGGTGAATGTTTTAACCCGAAAACGGCGTTTCTTGTAGAGGAATTCTGAAAGAATTTCTCAATCGCCGCTTTCGGGTTTAAATTTCGACGGTTTTCAGTGCGGCGGCATCCCAGCGGGAGGCCCCGCACTCGAGAGCGATCTCTGCGAAGGCTTCGAGTTCGGCCGGCGTGAAGAGCAGGCCGCAGTGCTTGGCCGACAGCTTGCCGGCTTCGGCCTCGATCTGGCCCGGCAGCAGGCAGCGTTCGTTGCCGTGTCCGAGCACATCGCCGAGGACGGCCTTGATGTTTTCGGCCTGCGAGCGGCCTTTGGCAAACGATCCGGCCGACAGCGCATCCGGGTGGATGACCTGGAAGAAAAACGTGGAGGCGTGCTTTTCGCCGTCGTCCTTCGCGTATCCGCGGACCGTGGGCAGCGAGCCGCCGATGAACGCGGCGTAAAGCTCGTCGATGAGCCCGAGCCCGTAGCCTTTGTGCGCCCCGAACGGCAGCAGCGCCTTGGCGGCGTTCGGGTCGGTGGTTTCTTTTCCGGCAGAATCCACGGCCGACCCCGGCGGGAGCTGTTTGCCCTCGCGCTGGAACTGCTGCACGCGGCCCATGGCGACGGTCGAGGTCGCCCAGTCGATCACGACCGGAAATCCGACGGCCTCCGTGGTGGGAAACCCCCACGAGTGCGGGTTGGTACCGAGCGTGGGATGCTTGCCGCCGAACGGCACGACTTCCGCGATGGCAGAGGTGCAGTTCGTGTAGGCGATGTAGCCGCGCCGCGCGGCCTCCATGACGTAACCTCCGCCCCACAGATAATGGGTGGCGTTGTCCACGCTGACCATGCCGGTGCCGAACTCGTCGGCCAGCCGGATGCATTCCTCGATCGCCCGGTAGGCAACCGCCTGGCCGAGCTTGTGGTGGGCGTCCCAGACTTTCGCCGCCTTGAACCGCGACGGCTTTTCCTCGATCTGCGCCCCCGGCACCCAGCCTCCGGTGCGGCTGCCGAACAGCTCGTCCAGATGCAGGGCCTTGATGGCATTGTGGGTGCGGATGCCGTGGCGGGCCGCGCTCTCGCAGAAGCGGGTCGCGTCGGCGGCTTCGTCGGGCAGGTAACCGCGCATTTCAAAAGCGGCCTGGACGAGCGCGTCGTGGAGTTCGGCGGGAACGATGTGGTAGGTCTGGGGCATTTTGTTTCCTCTTAAATGTCGTGTTGCTTCCGGTCGCCGACCCAGTCGTAGTGGAAAAATTTCCCGCGCGGGGTGTCGGTGCGCTCGTAGGTGTGGGCGCCGAAATAATCGCGCTGGGCCTGGAGCAGGTTTGCCGGGAGCCGCGCGCTGCGGTAGCTGTCGAAATACGCCAGCGACGCGGAAAACGCGGGGATGGCCAGGCCCGAGAGCGCGGCCTCGGCCACGATCTTGCGCCAGTTGTTTTGCGTCCGCAGCACGATGTCCTTGAAATACGGGTCGAGCAGCAAATTCGGCAGCGCGGGATCGCGGTCGAACGCCTCTTTGATCCGCTGGAGAAACCGCGCGCGGATGATGCAGCCGCCGCGCCAGATCATCGAGATCTCGCCGAAATGCAGGTTCCATTTCTGCTCTTCCGAGGCGGCCCGCATGAGCGCAAACCCCTGGGCATACGAACAGATCTTTGACGCATACAACGAGTCGCGCACCGCTTCGACCAGCGCGGCCTTGTCTCCGGTGAACGCCGGTTTGTCCGGGCCGGTGAGGTGCTTCGAGGCGGCCGCTCGCTCTTCCTTGATGGCCGAGATGCATCGCGCGAACACCGCCTCGGACATCGTCGAGGCCGGGATGCCCATGTCGAGCGCGGAGTTGATCGTCCATTTCCCCGTGCCCTTCTGTCCGGCGCGGTCCATGATCACGTCCACGAGCGGCACCCCGGTGACCGGGTCTTTGGTGCCGAGGATGTTCGCGGTGATCTCGATGAGGAACGAATCGAGGTCGCCCGCGTTCCAATCCTGGAATGTCTTGTGCAGTTCCGCCTGCGTGAGCCCGAGGCCGTTGCGCAAGATGTTGTAAGCCTCGCAGATGAGCTGCATGTCGCCGTATTCGATCCCGTTGTGGATCATTTTGACATAGTGGCCGGCACCGTTGGGCCCGATGTGCGCCGTGCAGGGAACGCCGCCCACGACAGGATTTCCCGGCGCCGCGCCTTCGAGCGGTTTGCCGGTGGCGGCATCGACTTTCGCCGCGATCGCCGTCCAGACCGGCTCCAGTTCTTTCCAGGCTTCGAGATCACCGCCCGGCATGAGCGACGGGCCGAAGCGCGCGCCCTCCTCGCCGCCGGAAACCCCGGAGCCGATGAAGCGGAACCCGCGCGCGCTGACCGCCGCCTCGCGGCGCACGGTGTCGGTCCAAAGCGAGTTGCCGCCGTCGATGACGATGTCGCCCTTTTCGAGCAGCGGGAGCAGGCAGTCAATCACCGCGTCCGTGCCCTTGCCCGCCTGGACGAGGATGATGATTTTGCGCGGGCGTTTGAGCGAGGCCACGAACCCTTCGAGCGTGGGAAAGCCGGCGAGCCCGCCGGGAGTGTTCGGGTTGGCGGCAACGAATTCCTCCGTCTTGCTCGTGGTGCGGTTGAACACCGAGATGCGGAAGCCATGGTCCGCGATGTTGAGGGCGAGGTTCTGGCCCATGACGGCCAGGCCGATCAATCCAATGTCCGAGTGGTTCATAAATTAAACGGTATTCGCCTGAGCGACCGGCGGCTTGCCATCGAGGACGGCGACCAGGTTTTGGACGGATTTCGTCGCCTGGCGGACGACGCTTTCGTAGGTGCGCGATCCGATGTGGGGGGTGATGATCGCGCGCTCGCTGCGGAGCAACGGGTGGTCGGCGGGAGGGGGTTCCTCGTCGAGCACATCGGCCCCGTAGCCGTAGAGCTTTCCGCTCGCGAGCCCGTCCACGATCGCCTGGGTTTCCACGATCTCGCCGCGGGCGCAGTTCAGGAGAACCGCGCCGTCTTTCATGGCGGCGACGCGCGCGGCATTGATGAGGTGGCGGGTCTCGTCGGTCAGATTCGTGTGCAGGGTGATCACGTCGGATTTGCGGATGAGAGCATCGATGTCCGCCGCTCGTTCGACGCCGTGCTGCGCCGCAAAGGCATCGTCCCAACACAAATCGTAGCCGATGACATCCATGCCAAACGCGCGGGCGCGCGTGACGACCTCGCGGCCGATGCGTCCGAGGCCGACGACCCCGAGGGTTTTTCCGGCGAGCTCGTGGCCGGTGAGCCGTTTCCAGTTTCCGGATTTCACGTGGTTCACCTCGGCGACCATGTTGCGGTAGATCGCGAGCAGGAGGCCGAACGCGTGCTCCGCGACCGTCGTGTGGTTGACGCCCGGGGTGAAGCAGACCGGGATCTTCAGGCTGGTGGCGGCGGCCACGTCGATCTTGTCGAGGCCGATGCCGTATTTGCTGAGCACCTTCAGCCGCGGCAGGCATTTTTCCAGCACCGGGCGCGTGTAGGCGTCGTCCCCGCAGAGGATGCCGTCGAAATCCCCGACAAGCTCGAGCATTTTGGCCTCGGGCAGCGGCCCTCGGGCATTGACGATTTCGTAGCCCTGCGATTCGAGGAGCGCGTGGTGGGAGCCGGGGGTGTCTTGGAAAGAAGTCGTTGTGACGAGGACGCGTTTCATGAAAAGGAAGGGATTCGAAAATAGGAACCCGGCCCGAAGGGTAAAGGAAAAACTTCTCTGCCTTTGCGCTTCCCCCTGGATTTTCATTGAGGCAACTTGACTTGCACCGGAACCGATGGTTGTTTTGAGGGCCGTTTCATGAATCTCCCCAGACTGGTCGCCATAGCCCTTGTGTGCCTCGCTTTTTTTCGGCCGGGAAATCTTTCGGCGCAAATCTATGCGGATGTGACCGTAAGCGGAGGGGTCTCCGGCACGTTCACGATGACTCTCGAACACACAAAAGCCCCGGTCACGGTTGCCAACTTCATCGGGCTCGCCACGGGGAAGAAAGGATGGCTCGATTTCCAGACCGGCGGCATCCGCTACGACGCATTCTACAACGGCCTGACATTCCACCGGGTTATCGCGGGCTTTGTTTCCCAGACCGGCTCCCGCAATGGAAACGGCACCGATGGGCCCGGATATACTTTCCGCGACGAAATCGATCCCTCGCTGAGCCACGCCACGGCCTACACGGTCGCGATGGCCAACTCCGGTGCCAACACCAACGGCTCCCAGTGGTATGTCACGCAGGGAAACCAGTCCTCCTTGGATGGCAGCTATTCGATTTTCGGGACCGTCACTGCGGGGCAGACCGTCTGCAGCGCGTTGAACGCCGTGACGACCGACACCTCGGACCGGCCGGTTACGCCGGTGACCATCAGTTCGATCAAGGTGTATGGTCCGTCGCTTGCCGGTTTCAACCTGAACCCGACCGGTCTTCCCAAGGTGCTCAATGGAGGGACTGTGATGAAGGCAGCCAGCTCGACCTTTTCCCTCGGGTATGATCACAAGCCCTACAGTACATATTTAGGGTTCCATTCCCCCGACCTGTCGGGTTGGTCGTCCTTCATCTCCAGTTCGTATTTCCACTCATTGCCTCCTGCTGCCGGGGATATCGACGTCACAAGCCTGGCCACCGGCAGCAAGCATTTCTACCGGCTCGCACGGGTTGATTACAGTTCGTGCTACACTGCCCCCGTATCCATCGAAGGGAAAACGCTGAGATTTCCAGGGCTTTTCGGCACAAGCTATGTCACATTGACCATGAACGCTGCGGGCACTGGAGGCACCTACCAATACCTTTTCTCTGGAAGCTCTGCTCAAAGCGGATCGATCACTTCAGTGACCTACCAAAACAATGGCTCTCCCTACTCCGCAGACCTTTTCGTGACATGGGATACCAGCGTTCAAATCGCCTTAGATGTCCTGAACTTCAGCACCGCCAACGGCGGCAAGTTCACCGGACGATCGAACCTGACCTCCTTCCCAACTATCTCGGGAAGTTTCACTTCCTCGCCGTAGGCGTCCTGGCCGATTGGCCAGCAGCAGAATTCTCCGCTTGATTAAGCGGCGCAGAGGCGTCCATGCTTTCCGGCGATGAACCAGGTGAAGGACACGCTCCGGGCGACCGTGCGGCTCGGGTATGACGGGCGTGTCCACAAGCAGTTCCGCGGGCCGAAGGCGGAGGAGCGGTTCGCCACCGAGGTGAGGGTGCTCAGGTATCTCGAGAAGCGCGGCTGCCCGTTTGTGCCGCGCCTGCTCGAGGCCGACCCGGCGAACCTGAAAATCATCACCACCAATTGCGGCAGCCGGGTGGATCATCTGGACGACGAGCGGTCGCGCGAGATCTTCGACGAGTTGCTCCAATACGGGGTCCGGCACGACGACGCGGAGATGCGCAACGTGACCTACCGCCAATCGGACGGGCGGTTCTGTTTGATCGATTTCGAGTTCGCAACCATCCTCGATGACCGCCATGCCGGCTAGAGACGACGCATCTCGCGCGGGCGGAACGGGAGTCCCGCGCGCTTCGACCCCGGACACCGCACCCGTGGCGGCCGCGCCACGCACGGGAGGAGAGTCGCCCCCGGACGACCGCCCATATCACCTGGCTTGGTCCGGCCACACGGACCGCGGGCGGGTCCGCAAGAACAACGAGGATTCTTTTCTCGGCCTTACCATCGACGCGCGGGAAGCCCACTACCTGGGAAAAATCGGGGATTCCAGCGGGCAGTTCGCGGACATGGTCTTCGCTGTCAGCGACGGGATGGGCGGGGCGATGGCTGGGGAGTTCGCCAGCCGGATCGCCGTGGAAAAAATCACCAAGATGCTGCCGCCATTGTTCAAGCAAAGGGCCTCCGGCATCTCGTCCGGGTTCACGGAGGTGATCGAGGAGTTGTTTTCCGAGATCCACAAGGCGCTTCTTTATCTCGGTGCCTGCTACGAGGAATGCTCGGGGATGGGGGCGACGCTGAGCCTCTGCTGGTTCACCCGGCATTGGATGTATTTCGGGCACGTCGGCGACTGCCGGATCTACTACCTCCCCGCCGCGGGCGGCATCAAGCAGCTCACCCATGATGACACCCATGTCGGCTGGCTTTTCCGCAACAAGCAGTTGAACGAGCGGGAGGCGAAAAACCATCCGCGCCGCAACGTCCTGCAAGCCGCCCTCGGGGCCGGCCACCAGTTCGTCAACCCGCAGGTCGGGGCGGTGGGGTTCGAGCCGGGGGACCGGTTTCTTCTTTGCACGGATGGAGTCACGGACGGCATCTACAACGAGCAGCTTCCCATGCTCTTGGAGGAAGGGGCGAACGCCGCCGACCACCTGGTCCGGGAGGCGGTCAGCCGTTCCGGTCGCGACAACGCGACGGCGCTGATCATCCGGGTGTCGGAGTGAACCGGAGTTTGCTGCGTAGAAACCATACCGTGACATGGGTGGGATGCCCAGGGGTAACAATCCAGCAAGACGTGGGCAGAAAACCAGCGCGCCAGCGCATCGTGAAGCGGGAAAGACGAATGTTTGGTGCAGGGGCATAGCCGGAAGGAAGTGAAGCATTGCCCATGCCACGGCATGGTTTCTACGCAGCAATTCAGGGCGGCAGCAGGAAAAGTTCGCGGTAATTTTTCTGCAATGCGGCCACGCGGGTGCGCAGCGGGCGGCCGTCGATTTCCGAAACCTCCCGCACGCCGATCCGGCTGTTGGTCAGGAAGCAGGCGGTGCACCGCGCGACATCGTCCGCCGCGAGCAGCGACTCCTCGACCGGCATCTGCCCTATGACCCAGGCCCGGACAACCCCGTCGCGCGCCCCGGCCTCGAGCGCCGGGGTTTTCCAAGCACCGCCGATTTCCAAAAAAACATTCGCCATGCTCGCGCAGGCCAAAGCTCCAGAAGGATTGAACAGCAGCACATCGTCCACGCGCCTTCTCGTCGCCTCCGCCAGCGCACCGACATTCTGCCAGTAGTTGCCGGTCTTCCAACCGCCCGGCCTCGGCAGATACGTGGCCGGCGACGTGGCCGCGCGGGCGGCGGGGAAATCGGTCCCCACCTCGCATCCCTCGAAAAGCGCGTACGCCGACCCGCAAAACGGATCTCCCGGCCGCCCCTCGCCCGCCGTCACATAAAGCCGGACAACCCCGTCCTGCTTTTCCACGCACTTCTCCGGAATCCCCGGCACGACAACCTCACCCCATCCCACCGAATGCGCGGCGCGAGACAGCCGATCGAGATGGGCCTCCAAAAATAGAGCCCGTCCGCGATGGACCGCGACCGTCTCGAAAACGCTCATCCCATACCGGAACCCGCGGTCCTCGATCGGGACCCCCGCGCACGGCTCCCACAATCCGGATTGGCAACGCCATGCGTTCACCGGATTTTTCCCCGGCTGGCGATCTTCGCGCAGGCTTCTTCAAGCCATCCGGGAGCGGGGGCCGCATAGGGGCGGAAGGTTTCCAGATAGCCCTCGTGCTCGTTGTAAAAGAGGGCGCGGTGGAGCCCGAGGTTGCCAGCCTGAGGGGAATCGATGAGGCTCGCGGAGTCGTTGGCGCTCATCTGGAAAACCACGCGCATCTCGAATTCGCCTAGCGCCTTTCGGCTGAGCGAGCGGCCGATGTTGTTGAACGTGTCGAAGGTGACGATGAGATGGATCCCGTGGCTGCTGCCCTCGGTGATCAAAGCGTTGAGCTGGGCGCCGGGGCTCGGCGACGCATCCGATCCCCCGGAAAAATCAAAGTCGTCTTCGTGGCGGAGCTTTTTGAATTTTTGAAGCCCGTGGATGATGACGAACACCGGCGGCGCGTCAGCGGGCGCTGTCCCTTCCGAACGCGCGCGCAGCTCGGCGGCGAGCTCGTTCATCACCCGCGCGGCATCGTTGGGCTGGACCACGGTGACGGGCAAGCTCGCGGACACCTGCGCCAGCAGGTCTCCAGCGTCCGGGCCGCCGGTATGGAACAGGATGAACCTCGCCTTGCCGGCCGGGCGCTGCGCCGCGAGGGCAACCAGGGTGACGGCCAGCATGGTGGCGATGGTCTCGTCGCGCTGCCCGACGATGAGAAGGTGGTTTCCGCTCCGGGGATGAAAGACGATCTCGGTCGGGCCTTTGATCGAATTCGGGGAGCCGATCCAGCAGCGCGGCGGGGTGGATAGCGCAGGCTCTGCGCCTTCGAGCACCGAGCGGAGCACCGCGTTCTCGCGGATGTCGGCGGGCGCGTTGCCTTCGAAGACAATCGGCCCGGCGCCCCCGAAGCCGCGCTGCTCCGCCAGGACGTGAACTTTTTCCAACTGCAAGTCGCGTTCGTCGTCCGGGAGCCAGACGACCTGGAACGGGCTGTTCCCGTGGATGGCACCCGCCGCGTCGTTGTAGATCCCCTCGCCCGGACGCGAGAGCAGCCGCGGGGCGGGATTGTTGTCGTCCATGATGAGATAGGCGTCGGCCTCGTTGCATTGCAGCGCGACGCGAATGACCATCTGGCCGAGCGTGGCGCGGGCCAGCGTGTAGGCCCCGCCGAGGGTTTGCGACCCCAGCAACACGTGGATGCCGAAGGCCCGGCCCTGGCGGACGATGCGGTCGAACAGCAACGAGGCCGCCTGCGCGATCTCGTCGTCCTCGACAAAAAATTCCTGGAATTCGTCGATGATGAGCAGCGTCCGCGGCACCGGGCCGGCCCCGCCCGCCTTTTTGTATCCGGCGACGTCCTGCACGCCGAGCGCGCGGAACAGGTCGCCGCGCCGCTTCAGCTCCTCGTCCACCCGGCGGAGCACGCTGAGCCCGAATTCGCGGTCGCTTTCGATGGCCACGACCCGCGCGTGCGGGAGCCGGTGCATGGCGTAGCATTTGAACTCGACGCCTTTCTTGAAATCGATGAGGTAAAACTCCACCTGCTCCGGGCTGCACGACAGCGCGAGGTTGGTGATGATCACATGGAAGAGCGTGGATTTTCCCGAACCCGTCTTGCCGGCAAAAAGAGCGTGCTGGCGGGTGCCCTTGCCGATGGCGAGATACTGGAGCTTCGTGGCCCCGGTCCGTCCGATCGGGATGCGGAGCTCGGCGGTCGTGTCGTTCGTCCACATCTCGGAATCCTCGGGCGCGATCTGCGCGAACGGGACCTCGACGCGGTTCGAGTCGATGCTGCTCTTGCCGATCCGGTGGACCAGTTCCACCGCGAGCCCGGGTGCCGGCGGAGGGTCGAATGCCAGCGTTTCCGCGACTTTGACGCCTTCGTTGGCAAAGACCCACCCATCCCGCTCGCCCCGGATGCAGACGCTGTTTTTTCTCAGCTCGTCGGACGCGAACCCCTCGAGATGCGGCTGGCGGCTGTCCCAGTGGATCAGCGTGAAGACGCCGCACCGCGCCCCGCTCGCCGCGATGCTTTGCAGGCGCTTGGCGGCGGTCTCGCTGAAGTTCGCCGGAAAATCCGCGACGACGAGGAAGTGGTATTTTTCCGCCACGCTATCCGCCTGCGCGTTGTATTCGGTGATCGTCGCGTATTCGTTCCGCAGATACATCTGGATGACTTTTTCGATGTGCTCGTTCAGCTCGGCGAGGCGTTCCTCGATCTGGTCCCGCTGCGTCCAGATGCGCCGGTTGATGAGGGTTTCCTCGTAGTCGGCGAGGTGCATGAGCCCGGAAAAGCTCTGGCCGAGGCCGACGGGGTCGATGATGGTGAAGGACAACTTTCCCGGAGGGGTCGTGGAGAGCAGGCGCAGGATGATGTTGTTGAGCGTGCCGACGACTACGGGGTTTCCCGAATCGGATGTCTCGAAAAGCAGGGCTCCCTGCGAGGGGAACGTCAACGCCAGCGGGATGGAAAGCTGTGCGGGCCCGGGCAGCGCCAGGCGGGGGTCTTTGGGTGCGGCCAGGTCCAGGCGCAGGGAGGCGAACTTTGCGCCTGGGGGAAATTCGGCGGGCGGCGTCCAGCTTTCGACATAGCGGGCGTCCCACGCTGGAGAAAAAATGGCGAGCCGGTCGTTCATGGTATCGAGGGTCCGGTAGAGTGGGACCATCGCCTCCGCCCACGCGGCCTGGAGCTTCGCCCAGCGGTCTGCCTCCTCCGCGTCGAGAGCGGCCTTCGCGCTATTGAACGCGGACGCAGCCTCCGCCTTTCTGGCCGCGGCCCGGTCCAGGATCTCCGCGAGCCCGGAGGCGCGCGCCGTCTCGCCTCGCCGCAGCCTCGGCAGATAAAGGCGCTCGTTCATCTCCAGCAACCGGGGTGCCTGGCCCTCGATTTTTTGCCGGATTTTTGCGGCGAACGGCCGCTCCATTTCGGCGGCGTGGGCCCATTGCTTGTTCACTTCGGCGCAAAGCCGGTCGTAATCCTCCTGGAGTTTTTGGCGGGCGGTGTCGTGGCTGGCTTGCGCCGCTGTTGCGGCAGCGAGAACCAGGCCTCGCGTTTCGACCAGCTCCTCGACCAGCCGTCCTGCCGCGCCCACGGCCGCCCGGCTTCCCGAGTGATGAAGGGCGAGAATTCCCGCCGTCAGCACGACAGCCAGCGCGCCCGCGACTGCGGCGGTCCCGGTGCCCAGCCAAAAGCCGAGTGCGGCGCAGATCAAGATCACAAGAGGAATGGCGGCGTAAAGGGGGAGGTGGCTGAACAGCTTCGGCACGGGCGCGCGGCGGAAGGCGAGCAGTTCTCCCTCGAGGGATTGGAGGCGGGCGCTGATGCCCTCCAGCATCGCCGCGCGATCGGCGGGGACTGTCACCGTGACCTCGCGCGGATGCCGCAGGAGGCGCAACAATACCTCGTAGCCGCGAAAGGCGCTGCGCACGCGGCGTTCCAGCCCCGCGAAAACCGCCTTTTGGCCCGCCAGCTCCGCGGAAAGCGATGCGAAGGACTCGTCCTCAGCTTTCTTCTGAAGAGGGAGGTTCCGGGTGGCGTTGAGGTGGCGCATCTGGAGATCCATCAGGCACCGGTCCTTCGCCCGCTTCGCCTGGTTCTGCAAATCCTCCACGCTCCGCCGCCGCGCCTTTTCGATGCGGCTCTGACGCCCGCTGTAAACCGCCCGGACCCGGGCTTGGTTTTCCGCGAACCGCGCCTCGACCTTCGCGGTCTCCTCGGCGAGCCAATTCTCCACCCCCTCCGTTTCCTCGCGGTGCTTCCGGGATTCCGCCAGGCGGCGGAGCTTGAGGTCGCGTGAAAGCTGGGATTCCTTTTGCGCGAACTCGGCGGCGGTGTCCTTCAACCGTGCCATCAGGTCAAGGCTCCGGTGGACCTGCAATTCGACGGGGCTATTCACAGTCGGCCCGGACCTTTCTCAAGACGGTTTCGATTTCTTCCATGGCCTCCGCGGCGCGCCGGATGTGCTGCGGGAGTTCGGCGAGATATTTCGCTTCGAACTCCAGGCTCTTCGCGTCGCGCCAGGATGCGCGCGCCTGGTCCCATTCCGAGGAAAGCTCCTTCATGGCCTGGATGAGCGCCGCGCCGCCGGCCGCCGCGCTCATGGCTGCGGCGCCCCGGTTGTTGCCGGGTCCCGGGCGGTTTCTTCCGTGGCCGGGGGACGAGTTTTCGCATCGCGGGAGGTTCCGATTTCCGCGTAGGACTCGAGGGCTTTCTGCACTTCGAGGAGATACGAAACCGCCTTGGGGAGCTCGTGATCCAGCGCGCCCCGGAGGCATTCCAGATTTTTCGCCAGCGGCGCGACGCAAGACTCGAAGTTGCGGGACCAACGCTTCACGTTCAGCAGTTTTTCCTCCGCTTCAACAAACGCCTTCTTCGCCCGCCGCGCGGCCATCAATTCCACGGAAAGGTTCTCGCGGAGGCTGGACATCTTGGCGTTGAGGAGCTCGGCCTCGGCCTGGTCCAGCGCCCGGCGTCTCGCGCGGATTTCCCGCTCCCAATACAGGCGCTGGTCGCTCTGAAGCCACCCCTGCGTCCGCCGGATCTCGCCGGCCGCGTCGTCCACCTGGAGGCGCGCCTTGCTGAGGAAAAGGATCAGATGTGCCCGAAAAATTTCGAGCGCATCGAAGGACGTGACCTGGGCTTGATCCGCCATGGTTTTATCTCTGGTCGAGGTATTGCTCGATCCGCTGCGCCTTGCGCAAGAGGTAAGGCGTATGCTTTTCGGAAACCTCCACGAACTTTCGCAGCACCTTCATGGTCGTGAGAAATTCCTCGGAAAATTTGTCGTGCTCCTGGTCCTGCCACGAGCCGCCCAGCGAGGTGAATCGCGCCTGCAGGGCGGAAGCGCGGACCTGGACGTCGTCGTTGAAACGTTTCAGCTCGCTCGCGAAGCGACGCACCTCCTCGGGATCCATGATTGCCTGAGCCACACCGGGATTGTGACCCCGCAGGGAAGTGAAATCAAGAAGCGATCGGCCCCACATTTCCGGGCTTTCGGCTTGGCTTGCGGGCGGGCGGGCGAAACAATCCTGCCATGAAACTTCGCGCCCTGCTTTTCTCCGCGCTTTCCGCCGCGTGCTGCGCGGCCTCCGCCGCCCCGCTGGCGATCACGCCGGACATCATCCCGCCAGGGGCATGCGGGCGTCCCCTCCACCGGCCGATGGCGCCGGCGTTCATCACCATCCATTCCACCGACAACACCGCCCGCAACGCGGACGCGCTGAACCATGCGCGGGCTATGAGGAACGGGCTCCGGGCCCGGCACAACCGCACGCACTTTCTCACGTGGCATTTCACGGTGGACGACCATTCGATCTACCAAAGCCTGCCGACAAACGAGACCGGCGAGCACGCCGACTACGAGGGCCCGGGAACCGGTCGTCGATCGGCATTGAAATGTGCGTCAACCGGACCAACGACATCGCCAAAACCGTCGATCGCACGGCGTGGCTCACCGCGCGGCTGATGCGCCAGTACCGCATCCCGCTCAGCCATGTCGTCCCGCACATGTATTGGCGGATGATCCGCTACAGCGACCGCCGCGATCTCGGGCACAAACAATGCCCACGCATCCTGCTCGACCACGGCCGGCTCGGCGCAAAGTGGAACGCTTTCCTCGCGAAAGTCGCGCTCTACGCCCGGCAAACCTGACGCTGGCAAGCGGCCCGCCTTCCCTTCAAAGGCACCTTTTCGCTTGCCAAGCGACCGACGGTCACAGACCGCAGCCCTTTTATGTTTCACGCGAAAAACCTCGGCAAGACAGCCGTGCCGCTGGCAGAATCCGGCAAAGCCATGGTCCAACGCCTGATCCAACGACCAAAAAAAAAGCAGCCCGAGCACCATGTGGGCATGAAACTCGGGAAGGGGTGGCACAAGCGGAACTTTTTGGCGGAGGTCGTGATCCCTTCGTTTTTCACCAAACGCCATGGCCTGAAGCTCAAGCCCGTGTTCCCCAAGCTCAAGGCGGGCGAAATCTGCATCACGTGGATCGGGCACGCTTCGTTTCTCATCCAGACCCCGAAGCAGAGCATCCTGATCGACCCGAACTGGGCGAAGTGGCTGAAAGTGATCAAGCGCATCCGGCAGCCGGGGCTGGAAATCCATGATCTCCCCGCGATCGATCTGGTGCTGGTGAGCCACGCCCATTTCGACCACCTCGACCGCAAAACCCTCCGCGCGATTGCCAGCGACCAGCCGATCGTGGTCCCCGAACATGTCGGGAGCCTCGTCCACGGTCTCGGGTTCCACCATGTCCAGGAGCTGCGCTGCTGGGAGACGTTCGAGCTGGGGCCGCTGAAGATCACGCTGACGCCGGCCCGGCATTGGGGGGCGCGGGTCCTGCACGACAACCACAGGGGGTTCGGCGGATTTCTCATCCAGTATGGCGGCCGCTCGGTTTTTCACTGCGGGGACAGCGCCTACTTCGAGGGCTTCAAGGAAATCGGCGAGCGGCCGCCGGTGGAGATCGCGCTGCTTCCGATCGGCGCTTACGACGCGCCCACGAAGCGCGATGTCCACATGAATCCCGAGCAGGCCCTGAAAGCCTTCGTCGAGCTGAACGCGAAGACCATGGTGCCGATGCATTTCGGGACGTTCCGCCTCAGCTACGAGCCGCTCCACGAACCGCCCCAGCGGCTCATGCGGCACGCGGCGTCCCTCCACCTGGCCGACCGGATCTGCCTCCTGCGCGAAGGCGAACCGCGGGTGTTTTGAGGAGGCGGGATGCGGCGAAATGCCGGGGCGGGGTCAAGTCTTCATGCTCGCGAAGCTATCCCGGAACCGACGCGAGCAGATGCCGCAAAGTCTTGCTGAGACTGGCGAGGTTCGGCTCCTCGAAAAACTGGCCGTGACCGCCGGCGATGAGGTGGACGCTGAATCCCCCCGCATAGGATTTTCGAAAAATTGCCTCGGGGTCCGCTCCCGGCTTGTAGGGATTGAAGGGGCTTTCGCGGCCGAACAAAAGAGCGACCCTCCCATCGTATTCGCGGAACGATATTTCCTCCATCAGGACAAGCAGGTCAACAGATCGCCCGAAACGTCTCAGGGACTGTGCGATGGCATGGGCGATGCATGCAGCCTGGCAGTTTCCCCCGACCACGAAAGGCCCTTCGGGTTGAAGCGCGGCCATCTCGGTGGCGTAGCGGGATGCCAGCACGTCGATGTTTGCGTCCGTGTATTCCATGATCAAGTGACCCGAGCGCATCCCGTGCACAGGTTGCTCCGGCCCCAGGCTCGAAGCCAATTGCTCCAGCTCCCGGTAACCTTGGAAGCACCAGAACAACCCGCGCCGGCTGCCGGAGCCGTTCAAGGTGAACACAAATGAGTCGGGGGACGCCTGCGCCCCTCGCCATGTCGCCACGAAAGGACGTTGCTTCGCGAGAAGGCACCCGATGCGCGCAACGTCCGGGACGTCAGCCTTGGCCGCTTCGGCAACCGCGGCGAAGCGCCCTGACAAGCCGGCAGGGGTGGGGAACTCGAATACCGAACGAACGTCGAGGGGCAACCCCGCGCATTTGCCGAACTCCGCGACAAACCGGATCGCGGACAAGGAATCTCCGCCCAAATCGAAGAAATGGTCGTGAATGCCGACACGTGGCCTCCCCAGAAGATCCTGCCAGATCGTGACGATCTGGCGTTCCAGATCGTTCCGCGGAGCCTCGTAGGGTCGGTCGGACCGCAGCTCGATCCCTCCGGAAATAGCCTTCCGGTCGATTTTGCCGCTGCGGGACAGCGGCAGGGCATCCAACATGACGAAGGCGGACGGGACCATGTAAGATGGAAGTTTTTCTCCGAGGAAACTCCGCACGCCGACCGCGTCGGGTATCGCGTCCGGCTGTTCGGCGACGAGATAAGCCACCAACCGCTTGTTGCCCGCCTGGTCCTCCTGCAAAAGAACCGCCGCCTGCCTCACCTCGGGATGCTGCGCGAGGCATGCCTCGATTTCCTCCGGCTCGATGCGGATGCCACGGATTTTCACCTGGTGGTCGAGGCGGCCCAGATACTCGATGACACCGTCTTCCCGAAAGCGTGCGAGATCGCCGGTCCGGTAAAGCGTGGGGCAGCCGAGCTCGGGGAAGGGATTCGCCACAAACGCCCGTGCCGTGGATTCGGGATCCTCGAAGTAGCCCAGCCCAACGCAAGCGCCGCCCAGGCAGAGTTCGCCGGCCAGGCCGGAGGGCACGAGGTCGAGGTGGCGGTCCAAGATGACTGCCCGGACATTGGAAATCGGCCGCCCGATCGGAATCGGATTCGTGTATTTGGCGGGAACCTCGTGAAAGATGACCCCGATGGACGTTTCCGTGGGGCCGTAGCTGTTTGTGATCGCGACATGGGGGATCATCTCCCGGAATTCATACACCGGGTCGGCCGCAATGGCCTCGCCCCCGATCAGGATGCGCCGCAGCTTGCCGAATCCCGGCCGCGCTTCAGGGTGGGCGCGCAAATGCCGGACCAACTGATGAAAAACGGAAGGCACAAAATCCGTGGCGCTGATGTCGTGACGCCCGATCAACCCGGAAAAAATCTCGGGGTTGGCCACCTGGTCCGTGGGAAAGATGAAGGCGCGTCCGCCGCAAGTGAGCGGCCAGAAATACTGCCAGACGGACGAGTCGAAAACCGGGGGGGAAACCGCCAGCACGGCCTCCCCCACCGCCTCGCCAAACCGCCCGGTCATGACGGAGAGACGGTTGATGATTCCCCGGTGAAGGTTGATGGCCCCCTTGGGCATCCCGGTCGAACCCGACGTGAACATGCAATACACGGGATCGCCCGGGCCGATATCCACCCCCGGGTTCGTGTCGTCACCCGAACCGCCGGTTCCGGCTTCTACCATGAGGCATTCACGGTCCGGCCCGACAAGATCCGACGCGGTGGCCTGCCGGATGACGACAACGCGGGAGCCGAGTTTTTCCAGGAGATCGCCCAAGCGCCGCTTCGGCCAGCCGGGATCGAGCGGGACAAAAGCGGCGCCCGATTTCATGATGGCGAGCTCCGCGATCAGGACCTCGGCGGATGCTTCCATGAGGATCGGCACAAAGTGGCCGGGGCCGATTCCCCGCGAGCGCAATCGTGAGGCCAGCCGGTTGGCGGCGGCGTTGACCTCCCGGTAGGTCATCTGCCATCCCTCCGCGACCACCGCGGTTCGGTCGGGTGTTCGCTCCGCCTGCGCCTCGACCATGGCGTGGACGCTTCGCGCGTCCGACAACCGGCGGCCCGTGCTGTTCCAATCCACGAGGATGCGGCGGCGTTCCGAGGGGGGCACGAAGCCGAGGTGGCTGACCGGTTTCTCGGGCTGCTCGACCGCGCTGCGGAGAAGCTCTTGAAACCGGTCCGCGAACCGCTCGACGGTGGACGGCTCGAAGAGCGCTGCCCGATACGTCCAATGGAAGCGGAAAATCCCGCAATCGTCGTGCATGAAAACGGAAATGTCATGCCCGGCAGCACCCAGAAAGATGCGCGCATCGGACACCTCCAACCCCGCGGCGTGCCGCAGGCGTGACGTGGGCAATTTGGTGAAGGCGACGGGCGAGAGGGGGTCGCGGCCCGGCTCGCGGCGCAGAGCCGCATCGCGCACGGCCTGATCAAACGGGTAATCCTGGTGTTCGACGGCGGCGGTGACGCGAGCGTCCACCTCGGCCACCAAGGTGTCGAAGCGGGTCGAATCCCCGATCGTTGCCCGAATCCCGCCGGTGTTGACAAACAACCCGATCAGATTGGCGAATCGCGGGTCGGACCGCCCGATCAAAGTCGTCGCAACCAGCAAATCGCCGGATCCCGTGATGCGGTGAACGAATGCGAAGAATGCGGCAAAAGCGACCCGGAACGGGCTTGTCCCGGCACTGGCGGCGACCGCCCTCAGCAACCCCGTGGAATTCGCCGGAAGCGTCGCCGTATGGATGCCCATCGAATTGTCAGGAATCTTGGGCCGCGGGTGGTCGGAGGGCAGGTCCCATGAGGGCGGCGCATCCCGATACACGCCTAGCCAGTAATCGCGGGCCCGCCCCCAATGACCGGAGCCAAGCTGGAGTTGCTGCCACCCGCAAAAATCGGCGTATTGGGTCTCGGGAGGCGGAATCGGTTCCCCGGCCAGATCCCGCAGGAGCTCGCCGGCAAACAACTGCCAGGAGTGCCCGTCGATCACGAGGTGATGAAACGCGCACAGCAACAGATGCTCGCGGGGATCGATTCGGATGAGCTTGAACCGGAACAGGGGGCCTTCGGTCAGCTCGAATGGGACCAGGCCGAACTGCCGCGAAAATTCCTCCAGGGCGGCGTCCGCCCAGGCACCGGGCTTGACGCAGGGACAGTCAACCGGAACCGGCGGGAGGATCCGCTGCCACAACGATTCGGGGGTGGGCTCGAATGCGGCGCGCAGCCCGTCGTGGCGACCGACAACCCTCGAGAGCGCAAGCCGCAGCCGGGCCGGATCAAGCGCCCCGCGGAATCGGAGCGACCACAGAAGATTGAAGTCCGACCGGTCCCGCGAGATCTCGCACGCGCGCCAAAACGCCGATTGCCCAAATGATGCCCGGTGCCGGTTCATGCTGCTGCGTTTATCGGGATACGGTTTGGATTCAAAGGGAGAAAAACCGCGAAGAACTCTCCGACGCCCCGCCGACCTCCTGAAATTTCATCTCTCCGTGCCTGCCAGGCGTGGCTTCAAAAAGGGTTCGTCCCCTTGATGCCGCCGAGCGGGCCACGTTTCTCGCCTCCGTCAAAATTTTCCGAGGGCGACGTAAAAAAGCGCGGCGAGCGAGCCGCCGATCAATGGGCCGAGTACCGGGATCCATGCATACGGCCAGTCGCTGCCGCCTTTTCCGGCGACGGGCAGAACCGCGTGAGCGATCCGCGGTCCGAGGTCGCGGGCGGGGTTGATGGCATAGCCGGTCGGCCCGCCAAGCGAGAGGCCGATCACCCACACGAGCAAGCCGACGGGCAGTGCCCCGAGTGCGCCGAGGTCGATGGGATAGACTGCGGCTCCCTGCGGGTGCGCGCTGGCATCCTTCAAACTGAAGATGCCGAAAAGCAGGACAAACGTGCCGATGATTTCGCAGAGCAGGTTCGAAGGGGCCGAACGGATGGCGGGAGCGGTGCAGAAGACCGCGAGCTTGGCGGCGGGATCGTCGGTGATTTTCCAATGCGGCAGGTAGGCCAGCCAAACGACGCCCGCGCCGGTCATCGCACCGAGCGTCTGGGCGACGACGTAGGCGGGGACCGATGCCCAGGGGAAATTTCCCGCGAGCGCCATCGCGACCGAGACGGCGGGGTTCAGGTGTGCCCCGCTCACCCGGCCTACCGCGAACACGGCGACAAACACGGCAAAGCCCCACCCGGCGGTGATCACGATCCATCCCGAGCCACGCCCTTTGCTTTCAGTCAGGAGCACGTTCGCCACGACTCCATCACCCAGAACAATGAGCAACGCCGTGCCGATGAATTCGGCCAATGAGGGAGACACGGCGGCATTTTCCATCCACCGCGCCCCGGGGCAAGACAATTTGGTCGGTGATCCGGCCCTGGGGAAAATTCACCTCACGCCCAGAACTCAAGGGATTCGATTGACCCGCAGAGAAAAAATTTTCCCCACAGAAGCGCGATCCTGTGCAATAATCGCGGCCTTCATCCCACCCAACCATGATCACTGAACTCTTCCAGCTCGCGGGCTATATTATTTTCGGAATCGTCCTCGTCGTCGGCCTGGTGCTCGTCATCATCCTCGCCAACTTTTTCGGGGTCTGGCTGCGGGCGAAGATCGCCGACGCGCCGGTCCCGTTTTCGAAGCTCATCGGCATGCGCCTCCGGAAGGTTCCCGTCGGCATGATCGTTGACAGCCGGATCACGGCCGTCAAGGCGGGCATCCCGCAGGAAACCGATTTTCTCGAGGCCCATTATCTCTCCGGCGGCAATGTCCCCCACGTCGTGCTCGCGCTCATCGCCGCCGACAAGGCCGGCATCAAACTCGATTTCAACCGCGCCTGCGCGATCGACCTCGCGATCAAGGGAACCAGCAAAACCGTCTTGGAGGCGGTCCGCACGAGCATCAACCCCAAGGTCATCGACTGCCCGAACCCCGCGACCGGAAAAGTCACCATCGACGCGGTCGCCCGCGACGGCATCGGCGTCAAGGTCCGCGCCCGCGTCACCGTGCGCTCGAACCTCGACCGGTTCGTCGGCGGTGCCACCGAGGAAACCATCATCGCCCGCGTCGGCGAAGGCATCGTCACCTCGATCGGTTCCGCGCTCTCCTACAAGGACGTCCTCGAAAACCCCGACAGGATTTCCAAGACGGTCCTCGCCAAGGGCCTCGACAGCGGGACCGCGTTCGAAATTCTCTCGGTCGATATCGCGGACGTGGACATCGGCGACAACATCGGCGCGAAGCTGCAGGCCGAACAGGCCGAGGCCGACAAGGTCGTCGCCCAGGCAAAGGCGGAGATGCGCCGCGCCGCCGCCGTCGCCAGCGAGCAGGAAATGAAAGCGCGGACGCAGGAGATGCGCGCGAAGGTCGTCGAGGCCGAAGCCCAGGTCCCGCAGGCGATGGCCGAGGCCTTCCGCAGCGGCAACCTCGGCATCATGGACTACGTGAAGATGAAAAACATCCAGTCCGACACCCAGATGCGCGAGAGCATCGCCGGCCCGGAAAAAATTCCAGGCCACTGATTTTTCTCCGCCCTGCGCCGGCACCCCGCGTCATGGAACAAGTCGTCATCATCGTCGTCATCGGCCTCATCAGCCTGGTGAACTGGGCGATGAAACGTTCCGCGGAAATCCGCGAAGAGCGGAAGCGGGAGCGCGAGCGCCTGGGAATTCCCGAGGGCGACCCATATCACTCCGCGCCGCATCAGGAAGAGACCCCCGCGCCACAGCCGCGTGCGTCCGGTGGTTCTTCTCCGGAGATGCGCCGGCTCATGGAGGCGCTCGGGCTGCCGCCCGATGAAGAGGCCCCTCCGGTTGCCCGCAAAGCCTCCGCCCCGGCCCCGCTCCCGCCGCTGCCCGCCTACCGCCCGCCGGCCGCCCGAAAACCCCGGGCCGAAATCCCCGGCTCCCGGGCTGTTCCTCCAGCCGCCGTCGCACCCGTTTCCCCTCTCGCTGCCGCCCTGCGCTCGCACGAAGGCATCCGCCAGGCGATCGTCCTCCGCGAAATCCTCGGCCCGCCAAAAGCGCTCGCCCTCTGATCCTCCAAAGGAAAGCGCGGGATCGAAGATGTCTGCCCAGGGGGCATGGGCGTCCCGCCCGTGTGGGCACTGGTTTTTGATGCGAGGCCCAGTCTCCAAACGGGCGAGACGCCCGTTCCCCCTGTTTATCGGAGATGCGCCCCCCCGCGCGGCAAACCTTCCGCTGGCGGAGAGCCCCGCTCGGGTGCATGTTGGCGCGATGTCCCAGCGTCCGGATCTGAATGCCATTCTGCGCGATATGCCGCACAAGCCGGGCATCTACGTCATGCGCGACCGGCTCAAGCACGTGATCTACGTCGGCAAGGCCCGCGACCTCCGCAAGCGGGTCGGCAGCTATTTCATGCCGTCGCGGAAGATGACGGCCGATCCCAAAACCCGCGCTCTCATCGAGAGCGTGTGGGATCTCGAATACCATGTCGTCCGCAGCGACGCGGAAGCCGTGCTCTTCGAGGGCCGCCTCATCAAGGAATTCCGCCCGAAATACAACGTGAGCTTCAAGGACGACAAGCGGTTCCTGCTCGTCCGCGTCGATCTGAACGACATGTATCCGAAGTTCGCGCTGACACGGCTGAAGAAGGAGGACGGGGCGAGGTATTTCGGGCCGTTCGCGCACTCCGGGGCGCTGCGTTCAACGCTCAACACGATGCGGAAAAAGTTCGGCCTGCGGGCGTGCCGGGCGGCGATTCCGGGCGAGCGGGATTTCAAGCACTGCCTCGATCATGTCATCAAAAATTGCAGCGCCCCGTGCGTCGGCAAGGTCACCCGCGAGGAATACATGGGCCGCGTCGAGGCCGCCTGCGAATTCCTCGACGGCCAGAGCCGCGAGTGGATCGGCCAGGTCGAGGCCGACATGAAGGCCGCGGCGGAGCGGCTGGACTTCGAAAAAGCGGCGCAGTTGCGGAACCTTCTCGACGACCTGAAGACGACGACGAAGGCGATGACCCGGTTCACCCGGAAATCCCTTCCGACCACGATCCACCCCGAGGCCGACATCAAGGCCCTCCAAGACGCCCTCGGGCTCCCGCGCCCGCCGCACGTGATGGAATGCTTCGACATCTCGAACATTTCCTCGACCCACATCGTCGCTTCGATGGTCCGCTTCCGCGACGGCATTCCCGACCGCGCCGGCTACAGGAAATACCGGATCCACGGCACGGCGGGCCAAGACGACTTCGCGAGCATGGCCGAGGTCGTCCGTCGGCGCTACGGGCGGCTCCTGCGCGAGACCTCCGCGCTCGATGAAAATGCGGAATTCAACCAGGAGCCTGCCGGCGAGGCCGTGGCAAGGGTCGCCGAGGACACCCACACGACGATCATCCCGGACCTGATCATCGTGGATGGCGGCCGCGGCCAGCTATCGAGCGCCTGCAAGGAACTCCACCGGCTCGGGCTGCACGAGGCGCCGGTCATCGGGCTCGCCAAGGAATTCGAGGAAATCTACCGGCCCGGACGCCCGGTCCCGATGAAGCTGCCCGAGGACAGCGGGGCGCTCCGCCTGCTCCAGCGGATCCGCGACGAGGCCCACCGCACCGCGAACGGCTACCACAGCCTCCTCCTCAAACGCCGGATCCGCGAAAGCTCGCTGGACGAAATTCCCGGCATTAGCACCGCCCGCAAACGCGCCCTGCTCGAACGCTTCGGCTCGGTGGACCGCTTGAAAAAAGCCCCGCTCGAAACCATCTCCGCCGTGCCAGGAATCAGCCCCGCCCTCGCCAAAACGATCCTCGAAAACCTGTCGCAGAAACAACCAAGAACTGATCGGACGACCATCGTGTCGCCCGGGAATCAGGACGGCCCGGACGAGGGTCCCTGCGGGGATTCGGAGACGGATTCCTCCAAAGGTTTCGGTCTTGCGGCTGGCTTGGCAATCCCGGGCGGCTTTTGAATCTTGGCGGGCGGCTCGGGTTTTTGCCTGGGTTTGCGGACGGCTTCGAGACCCCGGCGGGCGTAATCGATCACGTGCCCTTGGTGGATCAACCACGAGAGATCTCCCGCAAGCGCGGCTTCGCGGGCGGCCTCGTCGCCGGGGGTCGTCCTCAGCGAGACGAGCGCCTTCCACTGCTCGGCGCGCGGCGTGGAATGGTGGGTTTCGAGGTAATCGAGAATCCCGCCCGGCCCCTCGGCGACCGGCGCGCTCTGCCGGTCGAGATGGCGGGGGCGCGCGACCGAGATGTAGGTGATGTTCTCGTGCGCTTTGAAGATCTGAAGCCCTTTCGACGACAATTCCTGCCCGACGGTGTGGGCGAGCGGAAGCGGAAACCGGCGGAGGTCCATGACGGCATTTTGCGCGAGCTGCCGCACGGCGGTGTCGGATTGGTGGACCGCCACCGGGCCGGGCACTGCGGACTGATCCGCCAAGGGCGTGATCAGGGCTGCGGCGTGGTTCGTCCGGAAATGGCGCTCGACCGCGTTCAGGTCGGGAAACTTCTCCGCGCCCTCCGGGCTCTCCACCGGATAAAATTCCTCACGGGTGCTCTGTTCCGCTTTCCATTTTTCCAGAAATTCCGGCTCCTTGACCATGCGAACCCGGCTTTTGAACGCCTCGAATGGCATTTTGGAAAACTGCTCGGCGTGCAGCTTGCGGAGGCGCGTCTGGTAGTCGTGGTAGTTCGGCGGCCCCAGGATCGTGTCGCTCATGCCGCACACCGCGATGAACGAGTAGGCGCCCTTCGGCGGCTCCACCTGGATCTGCTCGCGGCGGTAAAACTTTTCCAGGTGCCGGGACAGCACGTGGCGGACGGCCTGCGCCTCGCTCATCCAAAGGCTCTTGTCTCCCGCAAACTGGAACAGCGGCGTCGCCTGCTCCGACGTGCGCCGGAACTGGACGGAATACCGCTCGGGCTTTTCGAGAATCAAAACGGCGAGATCGAACAGCGGGTAGGCTTTCCCCCCGGCTTTCAACTGCTTGGCAAGGCCGTCGATGCCCCGCGGGTCGGGGATGATCGTGGCCGACCAGCCATTCAGGACCGGGGCGGCCGGGGCCGCAGGGCGGCGGTCGTCCCGGCGCTCGTCGCGCCTCCCCTGCCCATGGCGGTCATCACGCCGACCGGCCCCCCTCTGGTCATCGCGCCGACCGGATCCCCGGTCGGGCTTGCGGCCTTTGGGAGGGAAATCCGCTCCTCGCCCGCTGCGCTCTCCCCGTCCCCGGGGACGGCTGTCGTCGGCGCGGTCGCCGTAGCGCTCGATGAGCGGCGCGTTCTGTTTGGCGGCGGCCTCAGGTTTCGCCCATGCCGGGAGGAAACTGTTGGCCAAGTCGATCCCGGAGAAACCGGGCTCGGAAGGTTCGTCTTCGCTCATGGGAAATAGCTGGAATTCAGACAGGCCGGAACAAACCCGGGGCCGCCTATTTGGTCTTCTTGGATTTGGCGGGAGTCACCGGAGCAGGTGTTGCGGCAGGCAGCGGGCGATCCATCGCGATCAATTCCGAAACCGTCACAAACTTGAATCCTTTTTCTTTCAGGGCATCAATCGTCTCGGCCATGGCATCGATCGTCGTCGGGTGGATGTCGTGGGAAAGCACGATCGACCCGGGCTTGGTGGATTTCAGGATCTCGGCTTTCACGTGGGCGGAGTTGCGGACTTTCCAATCGAGCGGGTCCACGTCCCACATGACCACCTTCAAGCCATACTCCTCGTTGAGGCGCTTGGTGATCGCGGCATTCGTGGCCCCGTAGGGCGGGCGGACCAGCACCGGCTTCTTGCCGAGGGCGTTTTCGATCGCGGCATTTGTCTGGTTGATCTCCGACGCCACCCCGGATCCGCCGCCTTTGAGAAAGGATTTGTGGTCCCAACTGTGGTTGCCGATTTCGTGGCCTTCGGAGGCGGCGCGCTGGAGCACTGCGGGGTTCGCCACCACGCACTCGCCGAGCACGAAGAACGTGGCCTTGACGCCTTTCTCCTTGAGAATATCCAGCAGCCTTGGGGTGAGGGTCGCGTGCGGGCCGTCGTCAAAAGTCAGCGCGATGTAGGGCCCCTCGACATTGCAAGTGTTGTAGCTCGCGCGCTTGCCGCCGGCGATCTCCCCGGCCGGCGGCGCCTGCATGGCCGGCGTGGAATCCCCCTGCGCCGACAAAGAGGGGGCCGTTGCCTTCCGTGCCGAATCCTGCGGAACAGCGATCACCTGCGGCTTCTGCGAGGTTTGTGTGTGCGCGAACTGGCAGGCCGCACAGAGAACGGCAACAACTGCAGGAACAACAAGCCAGGCGCGGGTTTTCATTCGTCAATACGTGTCACAGAACCTATCGCACAAACCTTTCCAAAATCACACCAAGATTTTTCACGGTTTCCTCGGGCCACAATTCCCGGGGAGTGATCAGCGCGGAATCCAGGCTGCGGTGCTCCGGCCAGCCGGGCTCTGCGGGCACCAGCGGGATCGCCCGCGCCAGAATGGCCTTCGCCGTTTCCACATTCGCGTGGAGATGGGCGATGACGGCGTCCGCCGTGACCGGCTCTTCGTCGGTCTTCCAGCAGTCGTAATCCGTGATCATCGCCAGCGTCGCGAGCGCGATTTCCGCCTCCCTCGCGAGCTTGGCCTCCGGGAGGTTCGTCATGCCGATGACGGCGAATCCCAACTGCCGGTTGAGCAGCGATTCCGCCCGCGTCGAAAATGCCGGGCCGTCCATGTTCACATACGTCCCCCCGTCGTGGAACCGCCTCCCGGATTCCGCGCAGGCGGCCGCCAGGGTTTTCCGCAGGCCCGCGCTGATCGGCTCTGCGAATGACGGGTGCGCCACGATCCCGCCGCCAAAAAACGTGTGGTGTTCGCGGCGGCTCATCCGGTCGAACATCTGGTCGGGCAGCACGATGTCCCGCGGCCGGTATTGCTCCTGCAGGCTGCCGACCGCCGTCACGGCGATGATCCACCGCACGCCCAGCGAACGGAGCGCCCAGATGTTCGCCCGGTGGTTGATCTCGTGCGGGGCGATCCGGTGCCCCCTCCCGTGCCGCGGAAGAAAATAAACGGCCCGCCCGTGAAGCGTCCCTCCCATGATGACATCCGACGGCGGCCCGAACGGCGTGGGCACAACAATCTCCGCGCCCCCCGCAAACCCGTCGATCTGATACAGCCCGCTTCCGCCAATAATCCCGATTGCTGGAACATTCATTTTTTTAATCGTTGGGGGTGAATCTGGAAATCGGCTCCCTCGCCGCCGAGGTCGGTTTTCTCCAACAGGCCGAGAAATTCGCGGAGCGCCGGCGTGCCGGCGGAAGACTTTTTCACGAGCGTTCCCAGCGGCCTCCACATTTCCGGGTCGGAAATCTCCAGGCAAACCAGATGCCCGGCCTCGACCTCGGCCCGCACCGAGGTCCGCGGCACGATCGAAACCGCGCTCTCGATTTCCACCGCCCGCTTCACCGTCTCGATGTTGTCAAACTCGAAAGCCACCTTCACCCGGGCCCCGGCCTGCCGGAGCCGCCGGTCAACCTCCCGCCGCGTCGGAAGATCCGGCTCGAACGCGATGAACTTCTCCCCGCCAAGGTCGGACAACGAAAGCTTCCTTCGCGCGGCCAGCGGATGGCTGGGCGCGCAGATGACGACAAGCCGGTCGCGCCAGAACACCCCGGCCGTGATCCCCCTCCGCGAGGCCGGGTAGGCGACCAGGCCGACATCCGCCCGGTTTTCTTGCACGGCCGCATAAACCTGCGCCGAACGCCGGTAATCCATCCGCACCTCCACCAGCGGGAACTCCCTGCGGAACCGCTTGAGGTAGGGCGGCAGCTCGTGCAGGCCGATGCTGAAGATCGTCGCGATGCGCAGCTCGCCGGAGACACCCTCCTGCAGCTTCTGCATGCGCGTGCCCAGGTCGTCGTAGGCCCCGACAATCTCGCGGCTCGAGGCCAGGAACGCCTGCCCCTCCGGCGTCAGGCAAAACGCCCGCCGCCCCCGGTCGATCAGCCGCACCTGAAACTGCTCCTCGATCGAACGAACTTGCTGGCTCACCGCGCTCTGCGTGATACCGTTCCGCTCGGCAGCTTTGGAAAAGCTTTCCGTATCCGCCAAATCGCAGAATACTTTGAATGTTTGAATTTGCATCCGACTCCTCGCGGATAAGTTAGGCTAATATCCGAAAGAAATGCCAGAACAGATTTTCTAATGAGCTCTCCCGAAAACAATTTGGGCGCGGTCCGCCTCCGCATCCGCGCCGCCGCGGAGTCCGCCGGCAGGGATCCGTCGGGCATCCGCCTGGTGGCGGTCTCGAAGACCCGCCCGCCCGAGGCCATCCGCGAAGCCGCCGATGCCGGGCAGAACATTTTTGGCGAAAGCAAAATCCAGGAGGCCCTGGCGAAAGCCCCTCTGCTGCCGCCCACGGTCGAGTGGCATTTCATCGGCCATCTCCAGTCGAACAAAATCCGGAAGGCCCTCCCGCTTTTCCAGCTCTTCCACGGCATCGACAACTTTGCTCTGGCGGCGCAGATGGACCGCCTGGCGGGCGAATGCGGGTGCTTCCCGCGCATCCTTCTCGAGGTGAACGTCTCGGGCGAAGAGACAAAATTCGGGTTCCATCCCGACCGCCTGCGCTCCGAGATCGCAGGACTCCAGGCCCTGCCCCGCGTCGAAATTCTCGGCCTCATGACCATGGCCCCCTACTCCGAAGACCCCCTCGAAGCCAGGCCGTATTTTGCCGCGCTGCGCCGCCTCCGCGACGACCTCGAACACCAGACCGGCACGCCTCTCCCGCAACTCTCCATGGGCATGAGCGGGGATTTCGAGCCCGCCATCGCGGAGGGCTCCACGCTCGTGCGGATCGGGACGGCCATCTTCGGAGAACGGCCCAGCAACAAACCGGAGAGCCTTCCGTGAATAATCTCGGGGCAAATCATGGCTTGCCATCTTGACGCGCTCTATTAGAGTTTCTAATAATTCAATCCGCCGAATCCCGACCACCATGAAGCCCGTTGCATTTCACAATACCGTTCTGCGCGATGGACACCAGTCCATGGCGGCCACCCGCATGAAAACCAGCCAGATGCTGCCGGCGGCACCGATTCTGGATTCGATGGGGTTCCGGATGCTGGAAACATGGGGAGGGGCCACGATCGACACGGGCCTGCGGTTTCTCGGCGAGCAGCCGTTCGACCGCGTGCGCGAGCTGAGGAAGGCCGCCCCGAACACCCCGCAGGGCATGCTCCTGCGAGGGCAGAACATCGTCCAATACAAATGCTTCCCGGACGACGTCGTCGAGCTCTTCGTCAAATGCACGGCCGATGCGGGCATCGAGGTCTTCCGGATTTTCGACGGGCTCAACGATCCCAGGAACCTCGCGCCGGCGATCGCCGCGGTGAACAAGGCGGGCAAAACCGCGCGCGGCGACATCTGCTACACCACGAGCCCGGCCCACACGGTCGAGGCGTTCCTCAAGTTCGCGGGGGAACTCAAGGACATGGGCTGCACGGAAATCGGCATCAAGGACATGTCCGGCGTCATCACCCCCCGCATCGCGGCGGAACTGGTCACGGAGATCAAAAAACTCACCGGGCTCCCGGTCACCCTCCACAGCCATGAGACCGCCGGCCTCGCGGCTGCATCGTATGTCGCGGCAACGGACGCGGGTGCCGAGGCGGTCGAAACATCGATCACCCCATTCGCAAACGGCACCTCGCAGCCAGACACGCTCCGCATGCTCGCCCTGCTGGACGGCAACCCGCGCCAGCCGAAATTCGACCGCAAGAAACTCGCCGAGCTGCGCGACTATTTCACCAAGGTTTACAAGGAACTGGAGGCTTTCAGCTCCCACGCCAACGAGGTCGTGGACAGCGACACGCTCGTTTACCAGGTCCCCGGCGGCATGCTCTCGAACTTCCGCGTCCAGCTCAAAGACATGAACATGAGCGACCGGATCGCCGAGGTCCTCGCCGAGATCCCCCACGTCCGCGAGTGTCTCGGCTGGGCCCCGCTCGTCACCCCGATCTCCCAGATCGTCGGAACCCAGGCGATGCTCAATGTCAAATTCGGCCGCTGGAAAAATTTCTCGCCCGCCGCGATGGACATCGTCCTCGGCAACTACGGTCGCACGCCCGCGCCCGTGGACAAGGAAGTCCTCGCCCTCGCGGAAAAGACATCCGGCAAATCGCCGATGATCACTCGCCCCGCCGATTCGCTCAAGCCGAACGTGGACAACCTCCGCAAGCAGCTCGCCGGAAAAGGCCTTCCGACAACCGACGAGGCGGTCGTCCTCTTCGCCATGTTCCCGGTCGAATACGAGAAGCTGATCAAAAACCCCGGCTCGATCGTGGACCCGGCCGCCGCCAAGAAGCCCGCTGCCGCTCCCGCCGCTCCAGATCACCGCCCAGCCGGACGCCACCAGCGCCTCCAGATCACCGTCCGCGGCAAAACCACCGAAGCCCTCGTCGAGGAAGTCCGCTAGCTGGAGTTTTAAGTATTAAGAATTAAGTTTTAAGAAAAACCCGCGCGGCGCAGCCGCCTCACCATTCCACATTCCACATTTCGCATTCCACATTTTTTCCATGAAACTGACTCTCGACGAATTTCCCGCCGCCACCTACGAGGACTGGCGCAAAGCCGCTGAGGAATCCCTCAAGGGCGCGCCTTTTGACAAGAAGCTGATCACCCCGACACCGGAGGGCATCAAGCTCCAGCCGATCTACGGGCAGTCGGATCTCGACGCGCTCGCGCTCCCCGAATCTTGGCCCGGGCTTCCGCCGTTCGTGCGCGGCTCGCACGCGGCGGGATTCAAGGGGAGCCCCTGGCTCATCGCCCAAGAGCTCTCTTACGGGTGTCTGGACAAATTCAACGCCGCGCTCAGGAACGACCTCATGCGCGGCCAGAATTCGGTCGCGGTTCTGCCCGATGTCGCGACCCGTCGCGGGCTCGACCCGGACGAGGCCTCCTGCTGGGAAGTCGGCGGATGCGGGCTCTCGCTCGCGACCCTCGACGATGCCTCCCGCGCATTTGCCGGGGTGGATTTTCGCGCGGCGCCGGTGTTCGCGTTCGCGGGCGTGAGCGCCCTCCCGCTGGCCGGGCTCCTGCAGGCGGCATCGGGTGCCAACGGGTTCTCCGGCGCAGTTCTCGCCGACCCGCTCACCGAGTGGGCGCGCGACGGAAAACTCGAAATTTCCCTCGATGACGCCTACGCCGAGCTGGCCGCGCTCTCGAAATGGGCGGCCGGCAAGGGGATCCGCACTGCGGGCATCCAGGCCAATCTCTGGGCGGATGCCGGCGGCACCGCGGTCGAGGAACTCGCCTTCGGGCTCGCGACCGGGGCGGCCTATTTCCGCGCCCTGGCTGCCGCGGGCGTTCCCGAGGACGAAATCGCCCCGCGTTTCGTGATGGCGCTTTCTCTCGGCTCGAACCTCTTCATGCAAATCGCGAAGCTCCGCGCGGCACGGCTCCTCTGGGACCGCGTTGTCGAAGCATTTGGCGTCAAGCCCTCCCCGCTCTTCATCCACGGACGCAGCAGCATTTTCAACAAATCCGCGCTCGACCCTCACACCAACATGCTCCGCGCCACGGCGGAAGGGTTTGCCGGGGTTGTCGGCGGCGTGGACAGCATGCACGTCGCGGCATTCGACGAAACGATCCGCACGCCGGACGAGTTCTCCACGCGCATCGCCCGCAATATCCACGTCATCCTCGCCGAGGAATGCGGCTTCGCCGAAGTCGCCGACGCGGCCGGCGGTTCGTGGTATGTGGAATCCCTGACCTCCGAACTCGCGCAGAAAGCCTGGGGCTTGTTCCAGGAAGTCGAGAAGCGCGGGGGCATGGCCGTCGCTCTCCGCGAGGGATTCCCGCAATCGGCCGTTGCCGTGAGCGCGAAGGCCCGCTTCGATGCCGTTTCAAAACGCCGCGAAGCGGTCCTCGGAGTCAACCTCTTCCCGAATCCCGCCGAAACCCCGCTGGCCCCGAACCCCGATGACGCGGAGAAAAAATTCGCCGAGCGTTCCCGGCGGATCGCCTCCGCCCGCAAAGGCGGCGTGAGCCTCGCCTCCGCCTCGGTGGAGGATGTCGCGAAGGCCTTCCAGGCCGGAGCCACGCTCGGCGAGATCCGCAAAGCCCTGCCCCGCAAAGGAGCCGGCTTGCCGGAAATTCCCCGTGTGCGCATCGCCCGCTCCGCCGAGGGATACGAACGCCTCCGCGCCTCAACGAGGGAAAACCCGCCGCAGGTCTGGCTCGCAAAATTCGGCCCGCCGAAACAATCGAAGGCCCGCGCCGACTTTTCCTCAGGATTCTTCGCGGCCGGCGGCTACGGCGTCCACCAGCAAACCGCCGGCGCCAAATCGGTCGAAGAGGCGCTGGATCAAGCGGCGGCTTCGAAAGCCGCGATCGTCGTCCTCTGCTCGACGGACGACACCTACCCGGAAATCGTCCCGGCCTTCGTCCCCGCGCTGAAAGCCAAAATGCCCGGCGTGAAAGTCATCCTCGCCGGATATCCGCCGGATCAAATCGAAGCCCACAAAGCTTCGGGCGTGGACGACTTCATCCACCTCAAAGTGGACTGCCTCGCCTTCCTCACCAATCTCCAAAAGGAACTCTGACATAACGCGCACTTCCAAACATTCAGCGGGAGCGCACGCTTCCAGCGTGCACCAGACCGGCATCCCTGCCGGCCGCCCTGAAAAAACAACTTCTCCAGCCACCATGAAATGCCCTGACTTCACACAAATCGACTTCAGTCCCGAGCCTGCCGCCGCCGAGGCCGCCTGGCAGAATGCCTTCCAATCCGAAACCGGAAAATCGCCGGACGCTTCTCTGTGGACGACAAACGAAACCATCGGCGTCAAACCGGCCTACGGCCCCGCCGACCTCGCGGGTTGCAACCATCTCGGCTTCACCGCCGGCGTGGCCCCGTTCCTGCGCGGCCCCTACGCGACGATGTACGTCCAGCGCCCATGGACGATCCGCCAATACGCCGGGTTCTCGACCGCCGAGGAATCGAACGCCTTTTACAAGCGCAACATCGCCGCCGGGCAGCAGGGGCTCTCGGTCGCATTCGACCTCGCCACCCACCGCGGCTACGATTCCGACCACCCGCGCGTCGTCGGCGATGTCGGCAAGGCGGGCGTCGCGATCGACTCGATCCTCGACATGAAGATCCTCTTCGGCGGCATCCCGCTCGACAGGATCAGCGTCTCGATGACGATGAACGGCGCGGTCCTCCCGGTCCTCGCGTTCTACATCGTCACCGCGCTCGAACAGGGGGCGACGCTCGACCAGCTAGCCGGGACGATCCAGAACGACATCCTCAAGGAGTTCATGGTGCGGAACACGTATATCTACCCGCCGCTCCCCTCGATGCGGATCGTTGCCGACATCTTCGAGTTCACGTCGCAGAAGATGCCGAAATTCAACTCGATCTCGATCTCCGGCTACCACATGCAGGAAGCCGGCGCGACCGCCGACCTCGAAATGGCCTACACGCTCGCGGACGGATTTGAATACCTCCGCACCGGCATCGCCGCCGGCCTCGACATCGACGCCTTCGCGCCCCGGCTCTCGTTCTTCTGGGCCCAGGGCAAAAACCTCTTCATGGAAGTCGCGAAGATGCGCGCCGCGCGCGTCCTCTGGGCGAAGATCGTGAAGGGGTTCAACCCGAAAAACCCGAAGTCCATGGCCCTGCGCACGCACTCGCAGACGAGCGGGTGGTCGCTCACCGAGCAGGACCCTTTCAACAACATCGCGCGCACCTGCATCGAGGCGATGGCCGCCACGATGGGCCACACCCAGAGCCTGCACACCAACGCGCTGGACGAGGCGATCGCCCTCCCGACCGACTTCTCCGCCCGCATCGCCCGGAACACCCAGCTCTTCCTCCAAAACGAAACCGGCATCTGCTCAGTCGTCGACCCGTGGGGCGGCAGCTACTACGTCGAGGCCCTCACCCGCGAGCTTCTCGAAAAAGGCTGGGCCCACATCCAGGAGGTCGAAGCTCTCGGCGGCATGTCGAAGGCGATCGAAACCGGGCTCCCCAAGATGCGCATCGAGGAAGCCGCCGCCCGCCGCCAGGCGAAAATCGACTCCGGCGTCGAGACGATCGTCGGCGTCAACAAATACCGCCTCGAAAAAGAAGACCCGCTCGACATCCTCACCGTCGATAACACCGCGGTCCGCATCTCCCAGATCGAACGCCTCAAAAAACTCCGCGCCGAACGCGACGAGGCCGCCGTCGTGCGCTGTCTCGCCGCCATCACCGCCGCCGCCGCAGACAAGAAAAACGGCAACCTCCTCGCCCTCGCGGTCGAGGCCGCGCAAGCCCGCGCCACCCTCGGCGAAATCAGCGACGCCGTGGAAAAGGTTGCCGGGCGCTACAAGGCTGTGATTCGCTCGATCAGCGGCGTTTACGCCTCATCCTACGGAAATATGGACGACATCAAAAAAGTGCGCGCGATGGCCGACGACTTCGAAAAACGCGAAGGCCGCCGCCCGCGCATCCTCATCGCCAAAATGGGACAGGACGGACACGACCGCGGAGCCAAAGTCGTCGCCACCGGCTACGCCGACCTCGGCTTCGACGTCGATATCGGCCCGCTCTTCCAGACGCCCGAAGAAACCGCCAAACAGGCGGTCGAAAACGACGTCCACATCGTCGCCATGTCCAGCCTCGCCGCCGGACACAAAACCCTCCTGCCCGCCCTCGTCGCCGAACTCAAACGCCTCGGACGCGACGATATCCTCGTCGTCGCCGGCGGAGTCATCCCTGCCCAAGACTATGAATTCCTCCGCCAAAACGGAGCCTGCGCGATCTTCGGCCCCGGCACCAAAATCCCCGAGTCCGCCAAAGAACTCATCGAAATCCTCAACGCCCGGGCAGCCTAACCCGGATAAATCACAGAGAGGCGGCCCATCTTGCTAACCATTTGGCCGCCAGAGCCGTCAGCTTCCCTCACCAGATCACAGCGGATATGCCTCGGTCAGCCGCCGACTCTGGCGACCAAAGCGTTACGCAATCTGAACCACCCCTCTGTGATTTATCCGGGCTAACAACCGTCGCCTTCCTCGACTGCGAGTTCGATGGGCTTCCTGGCACATGCGGCTAGCGTGGTGCCGACCAAGAAGGCGAGAAAGCCAAAGATTCCGATGAGACCTGGCATGAACCACGTGCTGTATTCCAGGGGCAACACGGCGCTGGAGGGATTTTTCGGGTCATAAAGAAGCCTGGCCGTGGTTGGGAGGCCGTTTTCGTCGAGCAGCGGCATGGGCGGCTTCAGCTTGGATCCGACGGCCCAGCGGAAAGGGGATTCCGCGCCTGCCGTGGTTTCAAACAGGAAATCGTTGTAAAATGTCCAGTTGTAATCCTTGGCGTTGCGAACCGATTTCGTCTTTGCATCGAGTTCGGCCTGGGTCTTGAAAATTTCCACCGGCAGCCCCGGCTTCACAGCGCGCGCCGCCACAGCCACAGCCTCGACGCGCTGCCCCACGGCCAGCAACTGCAACTGGGGCCAGGCTTGTCCGAGCGCCATGACCACAACGGCAAGCCCGAGCAGGGCAAACACAATCTTGGAAAACAGATAACCCGGCGTGTAAAACTGGATGGGGGCGATGCCGGGTTTATCGGTGCCGGGAGCTGCCGCGGCGGCCTCCACCTGCCGTTTCTTTTCCTCGGTCAGCGCATTTTCCTTTTCGATTTCCTCGGCGCCAAGTTTTCTCACAGCCCCGGCCTTTTCCTTGATGAGAAAAAAACCGACGAGTCCGAACCCGCACAGCACCATGGTGAAGATGTAAAGATAGCCGGCAAGATAGTTGTATTTGATCGGAACGACCCCCTTGTCCACCAGCGCGGCCGGAACGGTCAGTTTCAACGAGGCCCCTTCCTCGCGCACCCTTGCCACAATCCCGGCGGCGAGCGCCGGCGGTGCCTCCCGGGTTCCCTGCTCGAGCATGGTGGTCACGCGCAGCCCGTTCCCTGTCTTGAGGGCGTCAACCCGGGCAATGCTGTTTTCGTCCTTGGCACCCAGGTTTCGGGCAAGGCTGATCAGCTTCTGGTCGGGCGGAGGAAGTTCCACGAAAAGCGAAAGCAAGGCATTCACAACCCGGGTAACGGGCGAGATAAAAGTCGGCAGCGGGTTTTCCACCAGGGCGACTCGCACGGTCATGGCCTGTCTGACCTGCACTTCGGCATGAACCGCGCCCGGCGAAACGAGGCCTTTGATCTGTGAGCCAGCAAGGGTTTTTACCCTTTCGGTAAAGGCATTCATGGCCGAGTCCTTGTCCGCTCCCGCCGGAAGAATTCTGGAGATTAACAGAAAAAAATTGCGGTCCCGGTGAACGGTGCGCACCCCCAGGACGGCAGGATCTTCATCGCGCAAGATTTTGTTCAGCCTGTCCACCTCCCGCTCTTTGCATTTCCGCAGGGTTGGCAGCAGGGTCAGCCCGGCCGTTTCCATCGTTGACCCGAGGATCTCATCCCCGGGCCGGATCAGATCCTTCTCGAGGGCATGCACGACCTGGTCGCTCCATGACTTTGTGCGCCGGGCGAGATCCTCTGTCAGGATCTTGTTTTCCGCGACCAGGCCCTGAAGCTTGTTTGCGTCCGATGGAGATTTTTTGGCTTCCAGCAGGTCGATCTGCTTTTTGAGATCCTCCTGGCGCGCTCGCTTCCCGTCCCCGATGGGATCCCGGAGGCGGATTTCCTGGCAGAGACCGCTTTGCTGGACGATCCCGTTGGCAAACCAGGGATGGACCACGATATCTTTGGGAAGCGCTTTGCCGCCGTCTGGCGCAGAGAGATTGGCGGCGGCGAGGATCTGCGTCACCTGCGCGCTCCGCATCTCGTGTTGAAGGCAGACACGCGCCATTTCGCCTGCCGGCGGCTGGAAGAGTTTCGCCCACATGAGCATGAAAAGGCCCAGCCCGTTTACTGTGATAAACCCGAAAAGTCCGCCGAGGATGGACATGCCGGCGAAGTAGGTGCCCATCAGGTTGCGCGGGACGTAATCGTAAACCAGCGGATAATAAACCACGCCGGAAGCGATGCCGACCACGCAGGTGAGCTCCCCGAAAAAGATGATTTCCACAAGCGACGGGCGCTGGTCCGGGAGATACCAGGTCACATAGGCAAAGTAAGAGATGTTCAGCAGCAAAATGACGGACAGGCACGTGAGCCAGATCCGCATCCGGTTCTGTCCCTTGCCCTTGTCGGCAAGGAAACCGATGACGGGAATCAGAAAGAGGTTGATGACTCCTCCGATCGCGATGTTGGATCCCATTTCCTGCAAGCTGTACCCCCACTGGTTGATGTAGAGCAACTGGCCCAGGGCTCCCAGGTTCGCCGCCAGCATCCCCGCCGCAATGCCGAAGACGTAAAGGTACCGCAATTGCGGCGAGGTGAGGGCCAGCCACATGGTCTTCAACCGGAACTTCTCGCCGGTGATCTTGCTGTGGGGAGGCAGTTCATGAATGCCGAACAAATAGATGAACAGGGCGATGACCAGCCCGGCCGAGGCGCTCCAGAAAATGATCTTGTCTCCGCTGAGCTGGATTCCCATGAACGGGATCACCTCGTCAAAACGGCCGATGACCGTCATCCAAAACAGGATGTTGATCGCCGTGATAATCCAGGTGCCAATGGCCGCCGTGCGCCCCCGCATCGCCGGCGGAATGATTTCCAGTTTCAACGCCTCAAAGGGGGAGTTGAAACAGCCGAAAAACTGCGCCAAGAACATCAGCCCGATAAAAACAAAGACAGTCGGGGCAAACGGGTAGGCCAGCATGACCAGGGCCACCCCGCTGAAACCGAATACCAGAAATATTTTCCGTCTTCCCCACCGCGTCCAAACCCTGTCCGAGGTGTAAGAGATATAGGAAGACAGGGGCAGGATCGTGAACAGCAACACCGGAAGAGAAATGGCGAAAGTCAGCGCCGCCGGGTTGTCTATGAGCCGGTTGAGAACGAAAAAATTCACTCCTCCGACCGTGATCAGAAAATAAAAAAACACCCACGGCACCATCGTCATGATGAGCCAGCTGATGGGAATCCTGGGTTGGCGGGTAACAATCATATTCTATGGGGGCGGTTCATGGAGTTGGTGGCAGGCAGGAATGGCGCTGGTAACTGAAGCGGCGTGGAGCAGGCGTCCCCTCCGACAAACCCAAGGGCTTGGGCCGGCCGAAACGGCCGCCCCACGTGCCAAACACCGGTTATGGGAGCGCCATCCAACGCTGGCCCGCCAGTCTCATAACTGGTTGGAGGGTTGCAAAGAATATTCGTTGCAAAACACGAGATTTGAAACTCCAAGCAAACCCAGATGGAAATGAGAGGAGAGCGATCACTGCCAGGCGGAATCCTCGACGGTTTCCATGGCGATACGCTCCCACTCCCACAACCGCTGCGGCTGGTTGCGGACGGTCGAGATGTCCTTCATGATGATCTCGACGTGACAGCCGTTTCCACGGGCTTTTTCGATGAGCGTGTCAAGTTCCTGGCGAACCGCTTCGGGGCGCCATCGATCCTCGGCCATGGAGGCCGGGTTCGGTTTGTAGCTGAACACGTAGTCCGCCCCGACATTCTTCACGGCGCGGTCCATGTTGATCAGGTAATTCATCGAAATTTTTCGAAGGCGGGGAATGCGGCGAAGGATATCGATCTTGAAATCCAGCGGCTCGCAGCAGCCGTAGTAATTGAGCCCCCACCGTTCCAGCCACGGGATGTCGTGGCGCAACGCAAACTCCCAATGCATCTCCGGGGAGACCTGGCATAAAATCTGGGCATTGGAACAGCCCCAGTTATCCAAGGCCCTCACAGGGTTGGAAGCCGGCGCCGGCAAGTCGCTGGCGTAACCGTACCCTCCCGAGCCGACACGGGTGTTGTTCGCTCCGAACGCCAGCAGCTGGAGCTTCTCCATTTGATCCAGCCCGCTATTCATCGACGCGGCGCACCGCGCGACCCCTTCGTTCACGAATTCGGGGCGGTCGATCAGGTCAAACATCGCTTCCTCGATGCCCCACCATCGGACCAGGTTGTCCCATGGTGTATACCAGATATGTTTAATGCCTTCCTTGCGCACCGGCATGATGTCGCCATAAACCTCGATCATCCTCCGGTAGCGTTCCTCCGTGGCGGCCTCGTCATGCGTGACGACGGGAAGTTTGATCTTCGACAGATCCTTTTCTTCGTGAATCTGGATGTGAAAATGCCGGCTGACGACATCGTTCTTTTCGTCGGTCCGGACAATGTCCACTTCCTCCCCGATGCCGAATTCCGTGTTGCGAATGGCCAGCGGGCACGCGAGATAATCATCGAGAACCATGTCGCCCGGCATGTGCTTCCACTGGTAAAGCGTCCGGCGCAGGTTCTCCTCCTGTGACCGGGCCCACGGATCGGTGCAAAGAACCGTCAACTCGTCGTTGACATTCATTTCGTGCCACGGGATTTCGTTGATCCAAACCATCGGGCGCGCGCTTCGCCTGTCGTTGAGGCGGGTCCAGAGCCCGGCTTTTTCCTTGTGGGCGGGCAGCGCCGCCGCCGATGCGAGTTCCTCCGCCAAGCGGCGCAGGATGTCCTTGTCCCGACAGGGAATGGTTGGGTTGGGTTGTGCGGTGGGAACGGGCATGGTCGGCGTCATTTTTTCAACCTGGGCAAAAGATAGTCAAAGTAGCGGTCCATCATCGGTTCCGGGATATTCGGGGGCAGATGATTTCCCACGGCCACGACGGCTCCCTTGCACTCTTCGAGTTGCTTGAATGTGTGGTCGATGTCGGCTTTGACTTTCTCCCATTTGCCGAACGTGAGGTCGCGGCAGTCCACAAAACTTCCGACCAGGCAGTGGGTCTTTCCGAAATTCCGGACCATCTCGCCGAAATCCATGCAAGGCTCGAAGATGAACCCGTCGGCACCCGCTCCGGCCACGTCCTCCGCGAATTCCAGAAAATTTCCGTCGGAGCAGAACAGGACTTTTTTGCCCGCTTCATGCAGGGGTTTCCAAAGCTCCGCATACCTTGGAATGATGGCCTTGCGGTAGAAATCCGGGTTCATGAAAGCGCCGCTGGTCCAGACAAAATCATCGTGCTGGATGAGGACGGGGGCCGTGGTTTTCGCCCACGCTTTCATGTGGAAAAGCGTTCGCCGGAAGAAACTGTCAAAAACCTTCTCCATCTTTCCGGGTTCGGAAGCGGCCAACAGCAGCATGTCCCATCCGAAAGCCTCGATCGCCCCCGAGACGATCGATTTGTAATAGCCGCCGGTGTCGAGCTGGTTCGGAAATTCGCGCCGCTTTGACTGGACATGGTCTTCGTAGGCCCGGACCTGCTCGTCAAAATCCGGCAGGCCGTATTCTTCGGCCGCATCGAATTCCCAGACTTCCTCCATCGTCTGGAAGGGGCTCTCCGCGGAGGCGTGCTGGTCGCCTCCATCAACGGCGTAGGAGGCATGGCCCATGTCCGTGATGCGCCCTGCCGTTTTCCAATCGACGATCCCGTCGTTGATGTCCCAGTTGAAATCGATTTCAAACAGGTCGAAACAGCGCCGCAACAACTCCGGGGCGTCCTTGGAAAGACCCGTGCGTCTGGCGATGTAATCGAGATGATAGCTCAGGCTATACTCCGTGTGCGCCCACCTGCCGGAGGGTCGCAGGCAGATATTATCGAGCGCGATTTCAATGCTCATAGTTTCCGTATTTCTCCAACAATTCGATGATCCACCGGTAAGTCCCCCAGCTTACCTGCGGCGGCACGCTGTGGTCGGAGTGGTAGGCGTAACCGCGGTTGGCCATGCCCGCGACAAGCTTGGAACGGACTTCATGCTCCAACTCATCCCGGTCGCCGCGGATCGCCACGGTCATGTCGATGTTGCCGAAAAACGAAAGTTGCTGCCCGTATCGCGGGGCGAGTTCGCGCACATCCATGTTGGCCTTGGCTTCCATCGGCTGGATGCAATCGAAGCCGGCTTCGACAAACATATCGAGAAACGTCCGCACATCGCCGTCGGTATGGTAGATGAATTTCATGCCGCGCGCGTGCGCCCACTCGACCAAGCGTTTGTGCTGCGGCCAGATCAGATCCCGGTAGGTTGCCGGTGAAAAAAAGGTGCCGTGATTGTACCCGACGTCGCCGAACACCCAAACCCCGTCGGCGCGCGCGCCGGCATCATAGGCAGCCTGAAAGTCGCGCAGGATCAAATCCGTGTACGTCTGCGCCATGTCCAGCACCCACTCCGGTTCATCCATCATCGCCATCAGGAGAATCTCGTCGCCGATCAACTGCCGCATCCCCTCGAACGCCTCGATGCCCGACAGGTTGCAAAACTTCCCGGATGCGCGCGCGTCGGCGAAGCTCTTGAGGTTTTGCGGCAAATCGATCGTCGGGCTCAGTTTCGTCGAAAGCAGCGCGGGCTTGTATTCGCTCTCCCATATTTCACGGCTGTCGCAACCAAACGAAATATGCTCGGGGGTGCCCCATTTGTTTTTCCAGACACGCGAGACATTGCCGTTGCTCCCGCGAACAACTTTCGTCTCCTCATTTTCACTGAGAATTTCTTCCCTTCCCGGGAACGGCTCCGGCCAGCTCCAGCAGACGTTGTCCACATCGCTTTGCAGCAGGCGCAGCGCGCCGTCCCAGTCTCCCTCAAAACCTTCCTTCTGCCAGCGCTCGATCGTTTCAGGCCAGTAACCGTCGTGGCGCGGGATCCGGTCGTGGTCCCGCCGCTCCAACATCCGTGTCATGCGTTCTTGTCCGGTCATATTGTTATTTTCGATTGAAGAAATATTTCGATCACCGGCACTTCAACCGGTGGTTTGTTGATCGGGATTTCGAGCCGGACAAAGCCCGGTTCGCAGATTTTTCCATGCCAGTCAACTTGGTCCGTGTCCTGCTGGAACCGGACCTCGCTGGCGTCGTGCAGAAATTGGGCATACTCGAGATTGCCGGAAAGGGCCGGAAGATGAATGTGGGCAAAAGGCCAGTTGAACACATGCAGGTAAAGCCGGTTTTTCGCCGGATCGAATGTGTACCGGCAGTCCGCCGGAACCGGGAATTCCGCCGGAGCGGCCGAGCAACCATAGATCGACGGCCCGTGCAGACGCATCCAGCGCCCCATGCCTTCGAGCGCGGAACAGGCGCGGTAATCGAACTCGCCGCGCGCCGTCGGCCCGACGTTCAACAGCAGGTTGCCGCCTTTGCTCACCCCGTCGATGAGCATCCAAAGGAGCTGCGGCACACTTTTCCAGGTCATTTCATCCCGGTGATATCCCCACGATCCAGAGAACGTCTGGCAAGCCTCCCAGACGACCGGTTCGCCGCCCTTGCCGGCCGGCGGCACCGTCGGCTGGATTTGTTCCGGCGTCTCGAAATTTCCCGAGCCCGGCAGATCGAGCCGGTTGTCGATCAGGACATGCGGCTGGAGCTTGCGCACGAGCGCGAGCAGCTTGTCCGATTCCCAGTCGGCATGCCCTTTGCCGTGTTCGCCGGGATAGGAAAAATCAAACCACAGGATGTCGATCTTCCCGTAACGAGTCAGCAGTTCCTTGACCTGGGCGCGCATGTAGGCGGCATAGCGCTTCATGTCGCGGCCTTTATTGTAGGCGACAACTTCCGCCGAGGACATTTTTTCAAACCGGGGATAGTGTGAGTCCGCCGTGAAATCGGGATGATGCCAGTCGATCAGCGAGTAATAGAATCCCACCTTGAGCCCGCGTTTCCGGAACGCCTCGACCCACGGCTTGATCAGGTCGCGTCCGACCGGGGTTTTCGTCGCCTTGAAATCGGTCTGGGCGGAATCCCAGAGGCAGAATCCCTCGTGGTGCTTGGTGGTGATGACCGCGTATTTCATCCCGGAATTGGCGGCGCGCTCGGCCCATTCCTCGGGGTTGTAAAGATCCGGATCGAAATGTTCGAAATACCGCTGGTAATGCTCGTCGCTCAACCCTTCGGCCTTTTTCACCCACTCGTGGCGAGCCGGCAGGGAGTAGAGACCCCAGTGGATGAACATTCCAAAACGGTCGCGAACAAACCAGGCCGTGTCGGGTTTCAGGGAGGATTTTTTTGATTTCATGTGTGAATTCTGGCCGATCGGCCTGATTGTTTCCATGAACAAACCAGATTTATTTGTGTATAAAACAAACATGCCTCCGCCGACATCCCCGCATTCCCAGCTCGATCCGGGCATCCGCCTCCTGCTCTGCCACCGCATGAAACTCGACCGTTGGTCCCACGAAAATCTCAGCGCGCCGTATTGGCGGCTTTATCGCAACGCCAATTCCGGCGCATGGGCCACGGTCGGCGGCAAACGGGTCGCGCTCGATCCCGGCGCTGTTTTTATTATTCCGCCGGACACGCCGTTTGCATCTGGCCTCGAACGACCGGTGCGGCACCTGTTCATCCATTTCTCGTTTCCCTCCATCCATGAAACAAGCCCCACCATTTACCGGTTTCCCGTTCGAAAGGAATGGCGCAGCCTGATTTTGCGCCTGGAAAAAAGCAGCGGTTACGGACCGGGGGCGACTGCCGGCAACCCGTTTGGTGCCGGGCTGGATGCGGTCGCTCTCGTCTGTCTTGCACTTCGCCATGTTCCCGCGGACCGGTTCAGAGCTCGATTCGGCGAACCGAGAATCGACCGTGTTATCGATTGGATGAGCGAACGGCTGTCCGGGCCCTGCCCTGCAATCGAGCGCGGCCGCGTGGCAGGACTTCATCCCGTGGCGCTGGCAAGACTGTTCCGGGAAGTCGCCGGGCGCTCCCCGTCCGCCTATCTGCGCCTGATGCGCATCAGGGAGGCGTGCCTCCTCTTGCACCACACGGAACTCTCTGTCGAAGATATCGCCGAACGGACCGGCTTTTGCGACCGGTTCCATTTTTCCAGGGTTTTCCGGCAGGAGCGCGGGCTCGGCCCCGCCATGTTCCGCAGGCAACGAGCAGGAATATAGCCCGGATATTATCCGTTTGAGCCGACTTTATCCCGGATCCGGCGATTGAAGATTTTTGACAGGATTAACCCGTCTTTCTCAACTGGCGGGAAAAATCGACTATTTTCAGGGCTCGGAAGCCCGCGAACTGAGCCTTGCCGGAAAAGATGTCCCAAATGAGCGAAATAGCTGACAATAGACGGAGAGGACTAGCTTCCAACAGTTTGCGAATAGGAATTGCTGGGTTTTCCGCTGAAAAGATGTCCGTTCTC